>Ga0209310_1000106_pt1 | contig 142091 bp, 112 predicted proteins | sample AD_UKC030_MetaG_FD_184415 | JGI IMG/M metagenome (GOLD analysis project Ga0209310, IMG submission 184415) | Active sludge microbial communities of municipal wastewater-treating anaerobic digesters from USA - AD_UKC030_MetaG (SPAdes) (version 2) | ecosystem: Engineered > Bioreactor > Anaerobic... | reverse complement strand
TCCTCTTCAGGTTCATCAGCAACATTCTGAAGCATAATTTGTTGAGATAGATATTGAGAGAAAATGACCGCTGATGGAATCCTGAGGCTGTCCAAATCGTGATAGATCATGTCATCATTATCAGATCGCTTTGCTTCGTAATCTTGATATGATTGTACGTCAAAACCATAAATAAGATCAAACAAAGGAACCAGGGAGTTTTCCAATCCACCTCCGATCACGCTTGCAACTCGTTCGCTCCCTGCGTAATAGTGCTTTGTATACCCTTTATTGTTAAACACTAAATATGGACTCGTATAAAGAGTCTGAAGGTCTGATTGATAACCAACCCAATAAACATTTCCATTAATATCCAGTTCAAGATAATTTGCATCAATTTTTACAGTCCGTTCTCCATTACCGTCATAGGTATAACATCCCAAACGTTCATTGGTATTTATTTCTTTTAAACGATTTTCTTCATCCCATAATAATCTCTTAAAGGGGGTTTCTGCTGCTCCTTCATATTCACGAACAAGGTTCCCGTTCGCATCATACTCCAGGGAGTTATTCCCAATAACCGAGGGAGCATGTGGCTGGGATCCAGTATAGTAATAATCAAAGGAATACGATGTTTTTGATTGAGAATTATTGTTAATCTTATGTTCCTGCTCCTTAATATCAATTGTCCCTGAATTATTATATGCTAAATCAACAGTGAACTCATGTGTATTAGTTCCGTCTGACCACTCACCTTCAGCATTTGTTAGTCTGGACAGATCATCATAGGTATAATAATAGTTTGCCGGGCCTCCAATAGTATTATACTCATACTTGACAGGTTTGCGAATGCAAAGCTGTTTAGTAAGAGTAATGCCGTACACCCCTGGATAGAAATTTTCTCGCAAACTCATTCCGTGTCGGTATAGATTGTTGCTGAGCAGAATTTTCCAGCGAAATTATATTGCCGACTGCATCAAACGAATAGGTGTTATCTATCATCGTTTCATTATTGGCATTTTCTGAAAGCAGATTATTTAACCAACGGCGTTCACCATCATAACTGTAAGTTGTTTTAGTGCCATTTCCATACTCTGTAATCAATCGACTCTCAAATTTATCATAACCTATGTTTTCATATCGGGAAAAAGGCAACGCATCCCTGACGGTTCTGTTGTACTGAAACTAATCACTGCAATACGTTCTCATCCGCAAGGTTTGCAGCCACCACCCTGAAGACCTTGTCGCCCCTTCTTACTGTTTCATTACACAGAATTGAACAGGTTTCCCCTTTGTCAGCCCTGTCGGCCACGCTGCCGTCATTGAGCCTGATTTCGGACAATACCGCCTTATAAACCCCTGTGGTGGGGCCGGTGATCAGGATCTCATCGCCGGTGCCCAGCGATCCCGCTTCAATCAGAATCTCCGCAACCGATTGACGTGTAAAGAAATTGGTGACCCTGCCGGTGTGGATCTTCCTTTTGGTGGCGTGCGACCCGTAAGTTTCAGACCATTCACCCAGTTTCCGGCCGAGATAATATCCATCCCAGAATCCCCGGTTGAAAACACCGGCCAGTTCCTTTTCCCAGTTCTGAATCTTTTCAGGGGTATAAGTCCCCTGACCAATGGCTTCTACCGCTTCCCTGTAACAGCGCGTAACGGTCTTCACATATTCCGGCGAACGGCCTCTGCCTTCAATTTTCAGGACTTTAACCCCCGAAGCCAGGATTTTATCGAGGAAGTGAATGGTTTTCAAATCCTTGGGCGACATGATATATTCATGGTCCACCTCCAGTTCCAGCTCACTTTCCTTGTCCCTGACCAGGTATCCCCTGCGGCAGGGTTGCAGGCAGGCCCCGCGGTTTGCGGAATAGCCGGAATTGTCGAGACTCAGGTAGCATTTACCCGAAACTGCCATGCACAGGGCGCCGTGAATAAAGATTTCTATCCTGACCGGCTTTCCCGAAGGACCTGTAATGTTCTCATTTTCAATTTGTCTGCATATAGTGGCTACCTGATTCAGGCTTAACTCGCGTGCTGTAACGATCACATCCGCATAGCGGGCATAGTATTTTACGGCTTCTATGTTGGTGATGTTGGTCTGGGTCGACAGGTGTACTTCCATACCGCTATCACGACAGGTCTGAATAACAGCCATATCGGATGCGATAATGGCGCTGATACCCGCTGCCGCTGCTTTTTTTACGGTTTGCCGTACCTCATCCATTTCCTCATCAAAAATGACTGTATTCAGGGTGAGGTAGGCTTTTACGCCTTTTTCCCTGCATAAGCGGGTAATGCTTTCGAGGTCTTCCAGGGTGAAATTCACCGAAGAGCGCGATCTCATATTCAGTCTGCCGCAACCGAAATACACGGAACCGGCGCCTGCCTGTATGGCTGCTGCCAGTGACTCGAAGGATCCCACGGGCGACATGATCTCGGGTTCACGGGAAAATTCCATGCTGCAAAGATAAGAAAATCAAGGTGAAGTGAGCTCGTAGCGCTTTGCTCAGGGCTGGTAGCTTCCGTTTACATCTCCCCTGCAAACCGCCTTCAACGTAAAGCCGGCTGCAGCAGCACCGAGGGTGAAAGCGGGTGATTCCACGATCCAGTCGGGGGCAGGGAAGGTGTTGAGCTGGCCGGTAAACCGTCTGGCCACCATCAGGGCGTCAATGGCGTTGATGGCGTGATTTCCGTCCGCATCGGCCGCCTGAAGCCGGATGCCGGTCAGGCTGATCATGCCAACATATTGCTGGAGTACCATCAGGGCATCCGTGGCATTCACGCCTCCCCATACGCCATTGTGCACTCCCTCAATCGTATAGTGGCCGGGTAATTGCGGCGGAAATGAAAAGGATCCGTCAGCGGCTGTCTGAACCTGGGAAACAAGGATGCTGTCCTTTATCAGCCACAGTTGAACCCCTGCAAGCCCTGATTGTGAAGGGTTGTCGTAGCTGACATAGCCGGAAATGCCGAAGCCGGCTTTATAAGTAAATACATGTTCGTTACTCCAGGCGCTCCAGTTCAGGTTGTGATCGCGGTAGCGAACCCTCCAGCCGTATGTTTGCCCGGAATCCAGTGAGAGGGGCAGCGTAAACTCACTGAGATTCAGCCCCTGGTTCAGATCGATCGGCTGGTATGCCGGCGGACCGGTATCCAGGTATACATTTTCTTTGTCGGTTGATGCATTGATCAGGGGGTTTGAATAGTTGCCGGGTATTCCGGTTAACTGATACCAGGCGCTCATCAGGCTGTCGTTTCCCTGGCATGCTGATGCCTGAAGGATTACCGGTCCCTGAAGGATGCCTGAAATCGACAGGGCTTGGGGAGCCTGGGGAGGCATAGAAAGCATGTTCCGGTAAAAGCTGTCGGCATGCCAGCAATCAAGGCTCAGGTCAGGATGTCCCAGGCTGTACACATCAGCATGGAAAACTTGGTTTTCAAGATCGAATTCCAGCAGTGTAAAGTGGTAATGATCAAGTGATTTCATCGTCTGCGGATAATCAGTCTGATTGGAAAACATGCCCCAGCGGTCGAGCGCTCCGCCGGCACCTCCGCCAATGACGGCATGAAAACCTGCCGAGGTGTCACTGCTGCTGATCACGGCATGTTCATAAGCATGGGTATGCCCGCAACCGTAAAACACCACCTTTGGACTGTTCTTCAGCAGTGTCATGATCTGCCCGCTTACCCAGGCAGTATTGCCTGCCGGCCATAGTTCCGACTGAGCCGGGTGATGCCCGTATACCGCGATGAATCGTATGCTGCTGTCGTTATTGGCTTCATACAGTATATTGCTGATCCACATCAACTGCGTCATGTCCTGGTAAGCCGGATTGGTGTTGATCACGATGAAGCGGACGGCTGCCATGCGATACGTATAATACCTTTCAGTGGCCGGCGGCAGCGCCCCGGTGTAAGCTTCGTTCTTCATGTACTGGTAATACCCGGCATTGTCCATCTCATGATTGCCGATGGCCGGCATCAGGGGTAGAAAGGCCGATAAGGGGGAGAAAGGATTAAAAAACTCAGTCTCATAGGATGCCAGGTTATTACCATTTCCCACAATATCGCCGACATGCATGATGTGATGGATGTGATTGCAGAGGCTGTCGCCAAATATTTCCTGCATCTTTTCGACTGCTTTTGCAACAATCCAGGTGGATTGAGTGATATCCGACTGGGAATCGCCGAAGACCAGCGCCCGGACGTGACCCTGGGTCTGGTTGTCGGGCGGAGGAGTACGGAAAAACCTGACAGGGGATTGTTCACCGCCACTGCTGCAACGGTAAAAGTAGCGGGTACCGGGTTGAAGTCCCGTCAGATGCACCGTATGCCACTTTTTCGTGCCGATGGTCTCATAACTGCCGGGTACGGTAAATCCAAGCGTGGCATGCTCCCCGTAATCGACCTGGGTGCCGGTGATGGAATCGCTGTGCCAGCATATATAAACCGAAGAAGGAGTCATTCCCTGAAGGTAAGGACGGATGCCGGTGAGTACGGGGGGGATAAAATGACCGTACCCGCCCAGTTCCTCAAGCTGCCCGGGAGTCAGCACATCTTCAAAAACAGCACATAAGGCAATATCTATGGGTGCATCTTCCCCGTTGTCGTCCGCAAAAAAATAGAAGAAATTGTTTCCGCCGGCCGGATACAAAGCGTAATCCCCATCCATGGCTAGCGCACCGCCAAGTTTCACAAGGATGCCGTCGAGGTAGATCTTGTATTGTGAATCGAGGTCGGCCGTAACCGCCAGCCTGTACCATTCGCCCGGATTCAGGACATATGAAGTATAACCCGGCCCGTTGGTAGCCCTTCCCACAGTACCAGAGGGACTTACGAACAACTCCCCGTCATTGGCATTGGCCGCATCGGTCTGGTAAAAACAATACCAGGAACCCGTGGCAGGGATCCTGAAGTCGATCAGCAGGCTGTATTCATTTACCATACTGCCTCCGCCGTTGGAAGGAATATCATGAAAACACTTGTAATAGCTTCCCGTACCGATGTGCACCGCTCCGTCGCTGCTGTTAGGGCCATTGACGGCCGTGTGGTTGCCGTAGAGGATGAGATCGTTGCCGTATGCTGCTTCCAGCAGGTTTACAGGATTATCAAAAGTCCACAGCCCTTTCAGCGTGGGCCAGGAAGAAGGCACGAGCGGTGGTGCCTGCGCATTGAGAAAGCAGTTGTGTACCAAAAGAAAACAAAGCAGAGACAAAATAGCAATGTTTTTTTTCATATCAGGAACCTGGTATTGCAGGATTTATGCCTCGAATGTAAGCAATTATACTCATACACCCCTAAATCGTAAATTTTTCGCAAACCCATTCCGTGTCGGTATATTTGCCTTGCTATCTTACTTGTGCCAGGCCCGCATGAAAGGAAGATTGATTTCACAAAACGCCCGCCCTAATCCAAAAATCCCGTAGGTTTGAAAAAAAATACGAAACATGAGCAGGATCATTGTTATTTGTTGCTTGTTGATGTTTTCATGGAGCCTTCACTCCCAGACCCTTACAGTAAAGGGTAAAGTGATCTCCGGAAGCGACAACCAGACCATACCCGGTGCCACCGTTCAGGTAAAAGACAGGCAGATCGCCACGGCCACCGACATAGACGGGGTTTATGTATTAAAAGGTGTCGGGACGAACGATACCCTGGTGTTTTCATTTATCGGCTATGCCCGCCAGTTGGTAGCCGTAAAGGGAAGGACGGTGATCGATGTGACACTTGAGGTGACTGCACTGGAACTGAAGGAAGTGGTTGTGACGGCGCTGGGCATCAACCGCCAGAAAAGGGAGCTGGGTTTTGCCACTGAAAAAATCGCCGGGGAGATCATCACCCGTTCCAGTACATCCAATATTATGACTGCCATCTCGGGCCGTTCGGCCGGGGTGATGGTTTCCGCCGGCGACGGCGTTGAGGGAGGAAGTACCAGGGTGATCATCCGGGGCAACAACAACCTGGGCAACAAAGCCAACAACCAGCCGCTCATCGTGATCGACGGCATCCCCATGGAAAACACGCCCGGACTGACGGATATCGGCCGCGGGGTCGACTGGGGCAACGCCATGAACAACATCAATGCCTTCGACATCGAAAGCTATAATATCCTCAAAGGAGGAGCTGCCTCCGCGCTTTACGGTTCCAGGGGAGCCAACGGGGTGATCCTGATCACCACCAAACGGGGCGGGCAACAGAAAGGTATCGGACTCACCTACAACATGACACACAAAATTACTCATCCCTATCGGTTCAGGGAAGTACAGAACAAATACGGACATGGCGGTCCCATCGCCTTTACACCGCCCGTGTTTCCTACAAGTCCGGGCGGCGATACCCTGCTGTACCCCGGCATTTACAGCACCGATCAACTGGTGATCAACCAGCAGGGCGAAACTTCATCCAGCGCGGCCGAGTTCGGCTACTATGGCGGAGCGGTTTCCTGGGGGCCAGAAATGAAGGGAGAACTTATCAGATGGTGGGACGGTAGCATGAGAAACTGGTCGCCGCAACCTGATAACCTGAAATCGGCCTTTCATAACGGATATACCACCACCCACAATATCGCCGCTTCCGGAAGCGGAAACAACGGAACACTCAGGATATCCATCACCCGTCAGGACCATAAGCCCATCGTCGAAAACTCAAACTTCAACCAGACTACCGTCAACCTGGGCGGTAACATGAAGGTGTCAGAACGTCTCAGCGCCGACCTTTCCATCTCCTATATCGATTATCACCGGCTGAACAGCCCGCTGATAGGCGAAGAAGGCAACTCTTTCAGTAAGGGATACTTATATTCATGGCCGCGCAGTTACCAGGGAGAGGATAAGGAAGGCTATGAACTGCCCGACGGAACCCAACATCTGATGGAAAACTATCCCTACTATTACGTGAATCCTTATCTCTGGTGGAATTATTATAACAACAACACCACCCTCGACAGGGAGAAATACCTGGGCTCGGTTTCCCTGGTGTATGACGTCAATTCCTGGCTCAATATACTGGTGAGGGCAGGAAGGGACTTCACCCTGAGCCAGTTTGAAACCAGGCACAAACCGACGGATCTCCTCGGACTGCTGAACGGTTATTATTCCAACTCCCTGCAACGCGATTTTTCCAACAACAGCGAATTCCTGGTCACCCTCACAAAGGACAAGGTCTTCAACACCCCGGTCAATATGAAAGTATCGGGTGGCGGCAGCAACTGGACCAGGAATTATTATTCCATCGACGGAAGGACGGGTACCTGGTATTACCCCAATATGTACTCCATGGTGAATTATACCGAAACTACCTTTTCCGACAGCCTCGAAAATATCCTGATCGTAGACCGGCAGGGCGACCTGCTGAAGAAGGTGGCCGCAGGGGAAGCATATAGCAGAAGGAAGACCAACTCGCTGTATGCATTCGTAAACCTGGCATACAAGAACTACCTTTTCCTCGACCTTACCGGCAGAAATGACTGGTCGTCGACCCTGCCCACCGACCATAATTCCTATTTTTATCCTTCCGCCACCCTGAGCCTCATCGCCACCGATGCCTTTGCTTCCCTGAAACCTTATACCTGGCTGAGTTTTCTGAAAGTGCGGGCCAGTGCTGCCCAGACAGCCACCGATACCGATCCTTACCAAACCGAGTTTTACTATACCACCAGCTTCTTCGGCGGCCAGCAAACTTCCTATTTCCCTTCGAAGATACCACCTTACATGCTTAAGCCGCAGCGGGTAAACACTTATGAAGGCGGGCTCAACGTCAGTTTCCTCGACAATAAAATTGACCTGGATGTTACGTGGTACCATTCAAGGTCATTCGATCAGATCCTGACCCTGCCCCTGCCGCTTTCATCGGGGGCAAGCTCCATCGTGATCAATGAAGGGGAACTGACGAACCGGGGCATTGAACTGATGATGAACGTAGTCCCTTACCATGGGCCGAAGCTCATGGTGAAAACAGGACTGAACTTTGCCCGCAACCGCAGCCGTATCGTCAGCCTCGGCGACTATGCCGACCTTTACCTGCTGGCCGATATCTGGGGCCTGAACGGACCGGCCATGGGCGTGCTTGAAGGAGAGGAATACGGCACCATCCTGGGCTGGGATTATGTGTACCATGAAAACGGCCAGCCCATCGTCAACGACCAGGGAACCAAATACCTGATTACCGAAAACAGGGTCCCTATCGGGAATGCCTCTCCCGATTTCATCGCGGGTTGGACCACAGAGTGGACCTATGGCAATTTCCGGCTGAGCACCCTGGTGGATACCAAATGGGGAGGCGATATCTATTGCGGTTCCTATGTGATCGGCCTCCAGACCGGACAAAGTCCGGAAACCCTTAAAGAAAGGGACGGAGGCGGACTTCCCTATACCGACCCGGATGGGAACACCAGCAATATCGGGATTATTCTAGACGGTGTGTACGCCGACGGCACGCCGAACAACAAAGTGGTGCATTATTATTATAAATACCTGCCCAATGCCGGAGGATGGGGTGAGATCATCAGTAAACCAGGCATCCTGGACAATACCTGGGTGAAAATGCGGGAAGTGTCACTGAGTTACACCCTGCCGGCAAAAGCCCTCCGCAGGCTGAAAGCTTTCCAGCAACTGACCCTCAGTGTGACTGGCCGCGACCTTTTTTACATCTATTCGAGTCTCCCGGATAAAATCAATCCGGAAGGAATCATGGGTTCGGGAAATGCCCAGGGCTTCGAATGGGCATCCTTTCCCGGTACCCGCTCCTTTATCTTTGGTCTGAATGCAAGTTTCTAAAAGCGAATGTGATGAATACAACTAAAATATCCTTCTTGTGCCTGATGATCACCGGCCTGATGTCAACTTCCTGTACGAAAGATTTCGATGAGATCAATTCGGATCCCAACGGCTTTACCACTGCCAGCGACGGATCCCTGTTCAACGGCATCATCCAGTCGCTCGTATGGACCGGCAATGAACAATTCTATATTTACAACGAGATCCTTTACAAACAGACCCAGCTTGCAGCCCTGACCAGCGAGGCCTGGGGCAATGCTCCCTTAGGCATTGAAGGTCTCTGGGAAAATTATTACAGTACCCTGACCCAGATCCGGGAACTTGAGCGCCGGTTCAATGGCAAAGATACTGCCACACCCGGTCTGGACAATATGAAAGCCATGCTGAAGATTGTGCTGGCATGCAAGACTTTCAAGATGACCGACATGTTTGGCGATATGCCGTTTTCCGAAGCCGGTTACGGCTTCCAGAACCTGGAACTGCTGCGTCCGGCCTATGACAGGCAGCGCGACATTTATCTATTCCTGCTGGAGGAGCTGAAGTGGGCGGATGAACATATCGATCCAGCAGACATCAAGGAACCCTTTGCGACTTTTGCCACCTTCGACCGCCTGTTTAACGGGGATCTGATGAAATGGCGCAAGTTCGCCAATTCGCTGCGCCTGAGACACGCCCTGCGCATGTCGGAAAAAGAGCCCCAGGCGGGAGGCAGTGTCCTGAAAGACATCATCGAAAACAACAAACCTGTTCTGACCGGCTACGACCTGGCAGTACCCCTGCTGGAGAGCGCCTGCCTCTGGCCTGCGGCCATGGGATTCAAGAATGAAGCCCTCAACTGGTCGTTCAGGGAACATAAGAACCTGCGGATGGGCAGCAAACTGTGGCAACAGTTAAGTCTGCACGACAGCACCAACGGCAGCGGAATCTTCGACCCGAGGGCCTATATTTTCTTCGAGACCAATAAAGACAACCAGTGGAAGCCCTACCCGCAGATCCCTGATGCCGGCACACCTCCCTCAGGCGGAAATCCCTACGGCGAACACCGCGATGACAATGCGAATTTCAGCTTTAAGGGAGATTGCCTGTACTCTCCTTTCAATTACTTCCTGATCCGGGATGAGAATTACGTGCCCATCATCCTGATAACAGGAGCCGAAGTACATTTCATCAAGGCAGAGGCCTGGCTTCGCGGCATCGGTGTGCCGGCCGATCCTTCAAAAGCCGATATTGAATACATGAACGGCATCAATGCCTCGGTAGACTGGTGGAAAATGGTGGCCGGCAACTCGAAACTTCCGCTTTCAGGAATCAGTTTTTCAGAAAAATTCACCATCCCCTCCAACCTGGGTGCGGCATCGGTGTTGAACCAGTTCGGCCCCTGGAATGCTTCCACTACGGAGGAGAAGCTGGTGTTCATATACACCCAGCGATGGATCGATGCATTCCGTCAGCCGGCCGAAGCCTGGGCACTGGCCCGCCGAACGGGGAAAACCCCGCGGGACGGTGCTCCGCTGAACTATTTCCGCCTGAGTTACCCTGCTTCCGAAGCCACATACAATACCCAGCAGTGGGCAGCGGCCATACAACAGCAGGGCGGCAGCGACGCCCCGCAGGCAAAGATCTGGTGGGTGCCTTAATCAGCGGTTGTTGTACAGGTTCATGGTAAGCTGCAACCCGGCCAGCCCGAAACTCTTCACGGCTTCCACCGCGAGTTTGACCCTTGGGATCATCAGTGCTTCCTCATGCCGCGTCCATTTGCCCAACACAAAATCCACCTGGAAACCCCGGGCATAATCGTTGCCAATCCCGATCCTGAATCGCGGAAAATCCTGGCTGCCAAGGTATTCAATAATGCTGTTGAGCCCGTTGTGCGTACCTCCGCTGCCCCTGGGCTTGATCCGGAATGTCCCGGGCGGCAAATCGACATCGTCGGAAATCACCAGAAGCTGTTCAATGGGGATTTCCTCCTTCTCCATCCAGTACCTGACGGCCTTTCCGCTCAGGTTCATGTAGGTGGAAGGCTTGATCAGGAAGAAGATCCTCCCTTTCAGACGGAACTGTGCCACTTCGGCATAACGACCAGGTGAAAAACTTACGGCAGCATCCTGTGCCAAAGCATCCAGCACGATGAAACCAACGTTATGCCGGGTATTGGCATACTCAGGTCCCGGATTCCCCAGGCCGGCAATCAGAAATTTATTCACGAATTATTTCGCGGGAGCGGCTTTCTTATCATCAGCAACCGCACGGGTGGCAGCTACGGTAACAATGATGCTGGCCGGGTTGTCGAGCATCTGCAGGTGCTCCATTTTCACATCCTGGACCTTGATGGCCTGGGCAATGTCAAGCTCCGTAATATCCACGGGAATATCATCGGGCAGGTGCTCCGCAAAGGCTTTCACTTTCAGTTTGCGCACCTTCTGCACCAGCTTGCCCCCCTGGAGGACGCCCTTGGATACACCCGTGATGCGAACCGGAACGCCGATCACCAGGGCTTTGCCTGCAGTGACCTCCAAAAAATCCACATGCAGGATATGATCCGTCACAGGATGATACTGAACATCCTGTAATGATGCCTTGTACTGTTTTCCGTCGATGTTCAGATCCACCAGTTTCACTTCAGGCGTGAAGATCAGGTGTTTGAAATCCACCTCCGGCATGCTGAACCCGATCTGTTTCTCTCCCCCATAGAGGACACAGGGTACCCTGCCCTCCCGGCGGAGTTTTTTTGCATCTTTTTTCCCTACGTTCTCCCTGAGAGAACCGCTCATAGATACTGTTTTCATAATTGAAGATTTAATTGATACCGATATAAAAACTAATTGGTTGTTTTCGTTCTTCTCCTTCTTTTCAGAATCTTTAAAACCTGAATAATGAGCTGATAGACTCATAGTTATGCACTCTCTTGATCACATCGGCCAGGAGTTCGGCCGTCGACAACACCCTGATCTTGGGACTTTTCACCTTCAGCGGGATGGTATCCGTAACCACAACCTCCGTAAAGGCGGATTGTTCAATCCGTTCCACCGCATTTTTGGAAAGGATGGGGTGGGTACAGAAAGCCCTGACGCTGCGGGCGCCGTTTTCCATGATGATATTGGCTGCCATGGTGATGGTGCCGGCCGTGTCGATGATGTCGTCAAGCAGCACCACATCCTTGTTTTTCACATCGCCGATGATGTACATTTTCTCCACCTCATTGGGTTTTGCCCGCTGCTTGTAACAGATCACGAATCCCGTATTGAGGATCTTTGCGTAAACAGCTGCCCTGCGGGTTCCGCCGGTGTCGGGTGAGGCAAAGGTCAGGTTTTCAAGGCCGAGCTGCTTGATATGCGGGATGAAGATGGAGGAAGCAAACAGGTGGTCGACCGGGATATCGAAGAAACCCTGGATCTGATCTGCATGCAGGTCGATGGTGATGATGCGGTCGACACCGGCAGCCGTGAGCAGGTTGGCGGCCAGTTTGGAGGCGATGGGAACGCGCGGCTTGTCCTTGCGGTCCTGCCTGGCCATCCCGAAATAAGGGATGACCGCCACGATCCTCCTGGCCGATGCCCGCCTGGCACCGTCGATCAGCAACAGCAGCTCCATCAGGTTATCCGCCGGAGCAAAGGTCGACTGCACAATAAACACATCATCTCCCCGGATATTCTCCTCGAATGAGGGCTGGAACTCTCCGTCGGCGAAATCAGTCGTGATCACTTCACCCAGCCTGATGCCGAAATCAGTGGCAATCTTCTGGGCCAGGTAGCGCGTCGCCCTGCCTGAAAAAATTTTAACTTCTGATGCCATGCTCTGTGGTTTAGTGCCTTAAAACGGGGGGGTGCAAAGGTAGGTTTATTTTTTGTACTTGCCAACTTCCGCGTTTTCATTTACTTTTGCCCCTCACAACCCTCACAACCTTCACACCCACACCCTAATCACTCACCCCACACCCACACCCACCCACACACCCACTCGCCCGGATGGCGGAACAGGTAGACGCGTTGGTCTCAAAAACCAATGAGCGAAAGCTCGTGCCGGTTCGATCCCGGCTCCGGGTACAAAATCAGAGCGAGTGCGGGAGCGAGAGCGAAGGGCAGAAAGCTTTCCCGCTCTGATTTTTCTTCGCTCCCGCGCTCACACTCACTCAATCAAACATGGGCCGGCGTGCTGTGCGGAAGGTGAAAGAACGCACAGGGGTGCAATCGAAGCATTTGATATCATAAACCTAAGCGCCAGTTATACAGCGGAGAATGAGAATGAGAGAATAAGAGCGGAGAATGAGGAACAGAATGAGAGCGGAGAAACAGAAACAGAATCAGAGCGGAGAATCAGGAACAGAATGAGAGCGGAGCGATCATTTTGAGAACCCAGCCCTTCTGAGTCCTTCAGCCACATACTCATTTTTTTTCATGATTTTCCAGATCAGTCCGCTCCGCTGGTTCTCCAGCAGCAGCAGCAGCATCCCGGCATCCGCTCCGTAAGTGTATGGGGAGAACCATCCGGCAAAATTCCCCTGTCCACCCGTAAAACTGGGATTGAATGCATTCACAAAGCCATAACGCCTGTACACTTTGCTTCCGTATTTCCGGTATATGCTGTCGATGGCGGTGCGGCATTCCTCGTATGCAAAAGGCAGGGAACACCCGGCAGCTGCAGGACATACGGTTCCGTCATCCGATAAAAACCCGCCGGTAAAGCCCCTGACTGTCCTGCCCTTAAAGACAGACTCCCCTGTTCTCCAGGCTGCGCGTGTGTTTCCCGGCCCGTCGCAAGTGCTGAAACCCCAGATGGTTTTGGAGTAATCCCTAAACCGTAAAGGATTCCTTATGGCATAGTTCATTTGGGCAAGGGTAGCCCGGCGTGAATTTTCAAAGTAATCAATTCCGGTCTGTCTCATTAAGTCATCCTTCACCCCCCGCAAATCAAGAAATGCATGCGCAAGCTGGTGCCCGGCAAGGGGTGCACACTGCAGGTAATCAAACCCTTCGGCGGAAGCCCATTGACAGCTTGATGTCCAGGCTTTCCAGGAGGAAACCGGAAGCGGATGAGAAGGAGACCCGAGGGCAAGGATCATCATCAGCATGGATTCATCATAACCATAGAGGTGTTCAAGGTTAAACCCGATTTCCGGGCTCCAGCCGGAACAGGGAGTTTCTTCAGCATGGCACATCCAGTTCCAGTCGGCGCGCCTGTAGAGTATTTTGGCCAGTCTCCTGATCTCCCTTTCCTCAGACTGCCAGGCGTCGAAATAGGTCATGCAGCATAAAGCACCGGCTAAAAGGATAGCCGTGGCCTGTGGTGAAAGCAGGGAATACCCGCAACGGATCCCTTTCCTGAAATCAAGTTGGTGGTAGTAGAACCCCCGGTAACCGCATTTCCCTGCAGTTTCCTTCCCTGCGGGAAGCTTCACCAGAAACCGGAGTGTTCTGAGCACCCTTTCGATGGCCTGTCGGTGGCTGATATAATGATTCTCTGCACCTATAATATATGCAGCGAGACTGAATCCGGTAGCTGCAACATCTGAGCAGGCTGCTTCAGGATACTTCTCATGTGTCAAACCGCTGATGCTGTCTGACAATTCAAGAAAATAAGTGAAACATCGCTGATGAAGGTCATTCACGAGCTGTTCACCGGAAGAGCTGTAAGACTCATTATGCGTGGCACTGTCAGTTTGTGCATGAACAACTCTCACCAGCAGGCATAATACGAGCAGGGTGCTGCAGCCCGGGTTTGGGAACACGTGGCTATAATCTTAAAGTCTTACGACTTTCTTTGTTCCCAAGGCGGTTCTTATCAGGTAAATCCCCGGAGGCATTTTACGAAGATCAACAGAGACGGATGGTTTGTTCATGATCATGGAGGAGATCAGCCTGCCCGTGATATCGGTTAAAAGGATCTCCGACTGCAAAGGCAGGCCGGTAACGTACAGCAAGCCTGTCGTCGGATTAGGATAGACCACAAAGGCATTCATTCCCTGCTGGTCCTGCATGCCCGTAAAATTGCCAATCCTGACATTGTCGAGGTAAAGATTATTGCCGGGCCAGTTGTAGGAGCGGAATCGGATCAGGATATTTCCGGTATCGGCAGCAAGGGAGACCGCGATTTCTTTCCAGTGAGAAGCTTGCTGAGGATAGAAGATCCTGTCGGGGGTATAAAAATTGACAGTGGTAAGGTCGAAGTATCCTTTTGCAAACCTGGGAATCCAGGTCAGTCCGCAATCGTTTGATACCTCAACAAACAAAGAATCATAACATCCGGATGTATATTGATATGCATAACAGAACCGCAGTTCCGGGTTCGATACATTGGTAACATTCACAACCGGGGTGGTCAGGCAATAACTCAGGCCGTAGTTTATGTCAACAGCGGCAGGCCTCACGGCGCAGTGTGTTCCGCCGTAAGAAGTCAGGCCTGTCCGGCCCCAGTTCGTCGTAAGATGGTTGTCGGTTATCCAGCCGGGAGGCGGAAAATCAGGACCTTCGAAGCCTTCCACCAGCGAGGCCGGCACACTGGTCTGCAAATTGACCTGAAACGTGCTCCAAAGTGTATCATTGAATAAGTAGCCTTCTGCCGATCCGTTTGGCCCGGATGTATAACAGCGGAAAGTATGCCTGCCGTCGGCGGCTGTTATCAACGGAAGACTCACCCACTCCTGCTGCCCGCTTGAAAGAGATCCATTCCATGTCATGCTCACCGGGGGCTGATTATCCATGCTGTAATGGATATTGACGGAAGTGAGGCTTGCCGAGCCGTAGTTTTTCAGCCTGACTGCCGGGATCAGTGTTGCAGTACAATAGATTTCGTGAGGACAGGAGATTTCGCTTATACCTGCATCATGTATTTTTTTTGGATATTTATTTGCCACCTCCTCCAGGAGCGGGAAAAAAGAGGATACGATCAGATTCGCCGATCCTCCGTTTGTCATCATCGAGATACAGGCCTTGGAATTCTGAAGGAACACCGTTTCTGAGTGATAACCATAGGAATCTCCGCTGTGTTCATAAATATACGTACCGGTAAAATTATTATCTCTGACAAACAAGCCGAGGCCCATCGCCGAAGAGGGCTCATATGAAGTCAGGATTTTCAGTGCAGAATCCGAGAGGAAGCCGCCGTTGTAAAGATGATCGTACCAGTAGACCATTTCCTGGGGTGTTGAAAAAACGGCACCGCAGGGACCGAAAATGGAATACAGGGCAGTGATGGGTCCTTCGGATATTTCCACCCCGTTATAGCACCACTCGTGAGCCAGCGGCCCGTTGCGGTTTTCGTAGGCACCGACAAAGGTGCTGTCCAGTGTAAGCGGGGTGAAAGTCAGATCATGCAGTTTCTGAACCCAGGAACTTGCCGAGGCAGAGTCAATGACCATGCCGGCAATCATAAAGCCGGTATTACAATATTTTGTGCCATGCCCGGGAGGGAAATTGGGCTGTCCCTGATATGCAAGGATTTCATCCGTCGTCCAGAAATGCGAGGTATCATTCCAGGTCAGGGTAGCCCAGTTTGGTCCGGGCTCTCCCTGAAAGTAGCTGTATATGCCGCTCTGGTGCTGCAGCAACTGCCTGATAGTTATCGAAGAATCGATATTAGGCAGCGGAGGTAACCATTCGTACAGGGGATCATCCACCGACAGGATTCCCATCTCATGGAGTTTCATGATGGCAGTGGCAATAAATAATTTGGTATTGCTGGCGACTCCGAACCGCATTTCCGGTGTAAGCGGCACACCGGTGGTGGAGATTCCGCTGGTACCGGTCCACAGGCCCTGGCCGGGAAACAGTACCGCAGCCGATAAGCCTGTAAAATTGTTTACCGTACAGGCACTGTCGAGCACTGCCTGCAGACGGGCTGCGAAAACCGGGTCAAATGCCTGTGCAATGCCTGTCATCCTTGTGAACACGACAATAAGGAAGCATACATAAATTTTCTTCATGGCTGACGGTTTTAATAAATAATCATCAATTGGGCGCTGACGGGAGCTTGCTGAGACTGAACCGGCTTATTGCCGGTTTTTAATAGTTTATACACAAATATATGCCTTTTTCATAGAAATGGCAGATATGTTCATAACTTTCCCCTTCAGCCCGTAATCCTTGTACCGGGAGATCACAGGAATGCGATTTGTGTTTCCAGAGTAAGCCGGGGAGACAAAAGGGGAAGCAGAGCAGAGAATGAGGAACAGAATGAGAGCGGAGAAACAGGAACAGAATGAGAGCGGAGAAACAGGAACAGAATGAGAGCGGAGAAACAGGAACAGAATGAGAGCGGAGAAACAGGAACAGAATGAGAGTGGAGAAACAGGAACAGAATGAGAGTGGAGAAACAGGAACAGAATGAGAGTGGAGAAACAGGAACAGAATGAGAGCGGAGAAACAGGAACAGAATGAGAGCGGGGCGCTGATGATCTGATCAGTCGATCCTGAGGACTTTGCTGGCCATGACGCGCTGCCCTCCCCTGAGGTACAGCATATACAAGCCGGACGGCAGGGCCCCCGCCTTGACACGGATCACTCCTGCTTTATCACTTTCGGCATAAGCCAGCCCATGCATCACACACATACCCTGCATGTTCAGCAGGCTGTATTCCACCGCTCCCTTACAGCCTGTTTCAACATTAAGCCATTGATTTGCCTGAACCGGATTGGGAAAGGTACGGAAATACGTTTCCCCGGAATCATAAGTGAATCCGCTGCTGCTGTTGATCGAGCCGTTGGTGAACACCGTCGGAATGGCCTGCCCGGACTGGTCTCCCATTTCACACTGCCTCCAGTCGAAAATGACAGGAACCAGTCCGCTCGTATAAGAGATGGAAATAAAGAACAGGGTGTCAGCGGAAAAACTGACAGGATTCAGATAAAACCATGCAAAAAGCAATTCACCGGAATGAACGGTATAGCCCTGGAAACCGGTGGGGAAAAGCGGGTTCAGACTGACAATGGAATCAATGACGGCTCCCGGCCCGCAAAGGACGCCCAGAGAGACGGCATACACATTGTTCAGGTTATGAACGACCACTGGCATCAGCACGGTGCTGTTGACCGGGGAAGTCAGGTGAAACATCTCAGCCACCGGGCCCTGAGCCTTACAAAAGGCAAGATGTATCAGAAACAGGGGGATTAGTATTTTGATTTTCATTGGTTTAATAATTACATGATGGTTTTAATACAGGATAAAGGAGGCATTGGTATCACCGGTACAAATAGCCGGGATCTGGATGTTCCCCTGTATACCCTGCCCCACAATGATGACATTGGGCTGAAAGATCCAATCCGGCTTACCGGGAGGATTTACACTGGGAGGCATGAAATCCGGTATCTGATGGAGAAACCTTCTATGGATAGCGATGGCATCCGCTGCATTGGGAATACCCCCGCTTCCGTTTACATCGCCGGCAAGCCGGTATATACCGCTGAGCAGGTTCGGTGTACCGGTGAAAGTTGCCAGCACCATATACGCGTCTGAGGCGTTCCATCCGCCGGCTTCTTTCGTTGTGGTTACCGCCAGATTGAAGGTATCGGCGGGAAGCCCCACAAAGGCAAAGCCACCCCGGGGATTTACGGCGGATTCTGCCGTGAGCGGACCGGTCAGTGTAACGATGGTGCTGTCCGTCAGCACCTGAGGCGGCTGACTGGCATATATTACGCGGCCTCCCAGGAAGGTGGCCTCCATGACCCGGATATCGTCGATCACCCAACCGTACAGACCACCTGATCCAGGGGTACCGCCGTCGCTCAGGTCAAAGCGGATCAAGGCCTGGGGACAGTCAAACAACAGACTGCTCAGGTCATAATACTCGGTCACCCACCAACTGTTGGCGGGGAATTGTCCGGAGGCATTCAGTTCCCAGGGTTTATAGGAAGGATATGCATAATGATAGTTACCGGCCGAATCCGTTCCAAAACCCAGGTATTCCGCCGCTCCGGGCTGTATCCAGGTGATCCCGTTGTCGGGTGAAACGTACAGGGTGGCCGGGTCTGAGGTGTCGACCGTACAGATATGGGCAAAGCTGAACAGGATCAGATTCATTCCCACCGTACTGAAAGGAATAGTGCTCAGGGAAGCTGCAGCTCCGAACGGAGTCACGCAATGGATGGCATGCGAACCCGTGGCAGCAAGGCTTCCGTTATCAACCCAGTGCGGGAAAGCATTGCTGTCAAGGCTGCTGATCACGCTGTCGCCGTATGCCGGCGCTTCAAAGCACTCGTGATAAACAACGGTCACCTGGGGCAGGGCTGTTCCGAATATCATAAATAACATCAGGGAAAGAAGCAGTTGTTTCATTGGCTGTATATTGAAATATATTGACTGTAAAGATAAGACATTAAAGAGAAGGAATCATTAAAATGTGATTTTTTTCAGTATACCGGTAATGTATACTCATACTTGACGGATTTGCGAATGCAAAGCTGTTTAGTATGAGTAATGCCGTACACCGCTGGAATGGTTATTTTTCGCAATCCCATTCCGTGTCGGTATAAAAGCATGCGGGAATGTGCTATCCGGGTTTATTCTGCATTACTGCTGTCCTCAGTAACTTTGCACCTTTGAAACCCTCCGGAATGAGATTATAAGCGTTTCAGCAGCGTTTCATGGAATGAAACCTGCCTCCATGTCGGCAGAAAGCCGTACTTTTGCCTGATCTGCTCTAACCGACACTGAAATTCTCCCGCCATGTTCAACCTGATGATCATTGTCTTTGTCCTTGGCTATGCTGCCATTGCACTGGAACATCCCCTCAAAGTCAATAAAAGCGCGTCAGCCCTCTTTCTTGCCGTCAGTTTGTGGGTGTTGCTGGTCATCGGAGGTGAAAGCATTCTGGTGAATCCTGAACACCTCAGGGAATATCTGACACATGACGGGCATGGATCTTTCCCGGACTGGATCTCCCACCATGTACTGATCCAACACCTGGGTGAAATTTCGGAAATCCTGTTTTTCCTGCTCGGAGCCATGACCATCGTCGAACTGGTTGATTCCCATGAAGGTTTCCGTATCATTACCGACAGGATCAAAACCACGCGGAAGGTGAAATTGCTGTGGATTACCAGCATCATTACCTTCTTCCTTTCTGCCGTCCTCGACAACCTGACCACCAGCATCGTCATGGTGGCCTTACTCCGTAAACTGATCTCGGATAAAAAAGAACGCTGGTTCTTTGCCGGTATGGTGATCGTGGCTGCCAACAGCGGAGGAGCCTTCAGCCCGATCGGGGATGTTACCACCATCATGCTCTGGATCGGAGGGCATGTGACTACCGGCAATATTATCGTTAAAACATTTATACCCAGTGCATTATCTATGGTTGTACCGCTTGCCTTACTGTCACTCACTTTAAAAGGTACTGTTCACAGACCGGTTCATGCGAAAAAAGAGTCAGGCATTGAACCCACCACCCCGGCTGAAAGAAACATCGTTTTCTTTCTCGGTGTGGGTTCACTGGTGTTCGTTCCGGTCTTTAAAACCCTCACCCATCTGCCTCCCTATATTGGCATCTTGCTGGGATTGAGTGTATTATGGATAGTAACCGAGATCATGCACAAATCCAAGAACGATGAACACAAGCCCAGGATTACTGTAGCGGGCGTACTTCGCAGGGTCGACACCCCCAGTGTGCTTTTCTTTCTCGGAATCCTGCTTGCCGTAGCATCCCTTCAAACCGCCGGACACCTTGAATTGCTTGCACAGTCTCTGGACAGGCATGTCGGGAATCTTTACGTCATCAACGGGATCATCGGATTGCTTTCGTCCATCGTCGATAACGTACCCCTCGTGGCCGGAGCCATGGGAATGTATGGCGACGTATACGTTACTGATCATTATTTCTGGGAGATGCTGGCTTATTGTGCCGGCACCGGTGGCAGCATCCTGATTATCGGTTCCGCTGCCGGCGTAGCCGTGATGGGTATGGAAAAGATCGACTTCATCTGGTACCTGAAAAAAATCTCACTCTGGGCCCTGATCGGATACCTGGCCGGTGCCATTGCCTACTGGGCGTTAAATGTGCTGGTATTTCATTCCTGAGTTCGAGGTTCACCCGCACGGGCTTTTGTTTTCCTGATAGCTGTAAAGGTTGAATATAGGTTCCCTTTGCTGCGTCTGATGGATTCCATTTGGCTGAAGAAATTTTCAAAAAAACTTAAAAAAATCACATCCATCAGAATAAAATGAGATGTGATTGTTGTATATTTATGGGAATTTCGGTTTTTTCCTGTTTAACTAATTTGTTTAATAATGAAAACAATCGTTTCCCTTTGGTTCCCGGCTTTTATTTTCCTCTGCTCCTTAACGGCAGTGGGGCAGGAGGACTATGACGGTTTGATTGACTTTCAATTCCCGGCCATACAGCATCAGGCAGATCCTGAAACCTTTGTTCCAATGGATGTCTGGTATGCATCCTGGTATCCTTCGTCCACATTCCCGGCTACTCCGGCAACCTGGTATCATCACCCTTCCGCCATTGTCGGAGACACGCTGTATACCCAGGTTGTCGCCGCGGCACCCGGTAACACCCTTATGAAATATGATATAAGCACAGGCACCGGCGGTGGAAACTGGGTACAGGGTCCAATCCTTCCGGCATCCAGGGTGGGTGGTGACATGATATGCTGCAACAGCAAATTATACTATATTGGGGGAGATCCGGGGGCTGTGAGCGGTGCAGGAACCAATACGGTGTTTGAATATGATCCGGCCACCGGCATTTGGGTGACCAGGGCTCCGATGCCGGTGACAAGAACCGCTCATGGTGCCGTTTGCTGGGGCGACAGTGTCATTTTCGTTATAGGCGGTCCATGGGCAGCCACCCCAAATCACCGGGATGTGTATTATTACAGGGTAGCAAGCGATACCTGGGGTACGATTGCATCATCCCTGCCTGACAATGCCGGCAGAAGAACCTTTTCCATAGGAATCAGCGGAAACAAGATTATCATTGCCGGTGGATATAATACCAGTGGTTTCCTGAAAAGTGCGTGTGTCGGGACCATCGGACCCGATGCCACCCAGATCTCCTGGATGACTGTCGACGATATTCCTACCACTTACGCAGGCCTGAGCAGGCTGGGCGGCGAGGCTGTCGGAGACTATTTCTTTACCGTGGGTGGGGAAAGAGCCGGCGGAGGATATCACGATATAAGCTATATCTTCAGCTTTATCACCGACACATGGCTTCCGGTCACAGCCCAGAAACCCAATTCTGTATCCAATGTTTATAATGCCATCTGCGGGAAATCATATCCAGGAGATACCCTCAGGATATTTTGTCCGTCGGGATACCGGGGAAACGGAATTTCAAACACCAGCTTTGAGGTGATGAAATTTCATGCCTCTGCAGGTAGCGGAACCGTCGAAGGCAGCGTCGTCTATGATAACGGACCCGGCACTCCTCTTGCGGCTGTTCCCGTGAGAATCTTTGCTGGCGCTACCCTGCTTGACTCTGCGCTGACAGATGCCACGGGACATTATCAGCTGACCAACCTGCCTCCGGGTAATTATTCCGTAAAAGCCTTTTGCAATAAACCATGGGGCGGCGGCAACGCCACGGATGCCTTGAAAATACTGCAGCATTTTACCGGTCAGTCCACGCTTCAGGGACTCAGACTGGGTGCAGCGGATGTAGATGCGTCCGGATTTGTCAATGCTGCAGATGCCCTGACCGTAGCCAAAAGATTTGTGAATATGATCAGCGCATTCCCTTCCGGTGACTGGATCAGTTACCCCTTCGATGTGTCACTTGCAGCCGGCGGCAACGCGACAGCCAACCTGAGTGCCATCTGTTACGGAGATGTGGACGGAAGCAACATCCCCCCGCCCGCTCCTTAAGCCGGTTGTATGATTGAAGAAAACAGCACTACCTGCCGGATTGCGACCCGCATGACAACAGTCAAAATCGACAGGCCCTTGCATCTGTTGGTGTAACGCTGTCCGAATGCGGTTCATTAAAGCCTGAAAATGTAAATGTTACACCCTGAACCAGACAGGTTGGAAGTCAACTTCACGGGCAGTGCACCAGCTTGACCCTGAAACTTTCATAAGCAGTCCGGATGATGCATTGATACAAGCCCGGACTCAAATCTCCGTTAGTCAGTGTGATTTCATGTTCCCCTTCCGCGTATTGCCCCGCAACTTTATCAATCACGCATTTCCCGCCGGTGTCGAAGACCTGCAGTGTCACCATCCCAGGCCGCTTCAGGTGAAACCGGATACCGGTATACTCAGTCATGGGATTCGGCGCAGCGTAACACCGGCTGCCGCCTTCCTCTCCAACAGGAAGGCCGGTGGCAAGGTCGCTGGTGAAGAGGTAGAAATTTCCGTTGCTGCTGTTCGAACTCCAGGTATTGAAGAATGACTGCATCCCGTTGATCTGGGTAAAATATACCCTGCGGACGGCCGAACCCCCGAAGCCGCTTTGCATGAATTCCTGGGTGTAGGCATTGCCGTTGTATTGATAGATATAAACCGCCCCGTTATAGCTGCCGCATAGCACGGCCGGATAAGGATTGCCCGTGAGAATGGCTGCATCGCAGGTCAGCAGGTTGTTCAGATCGTTGAGAATGAAGACCGAATCAAGTACCTGATACTGGTTGTTTCCCTGGTATTTAAAAACATAAAAAGCCGCTTTCCCGTTCGAATTGCAGGTTACCAGCAGTTCATCATCCCCGTCATTGTTCAGGTCTTTCACCATGGCCGAAGCGGGTATGCCCTTGGCGCACGGACTGGTGATCATATGTTGAAAGCTGTTGCTCAGGCTGTCAAAGACAATCCTGCGAATATTCAAGGGACTTGCCGGTGTTCCTCCATAAGTAATGATGACTTCATCCCTGCCGTCCCCGTCGCTGTCACCGATACCTCCTGTCCCGTAAAGATAGGACGGCGTCTGGTAGGTGTAAAGCTCCGAGTAGGTGTGCACGCCCTGGCTGCCGGCATGTTCCCATATCCTGACCATTCCTCCCGAGGTGGTTCCGCGTCCGCAGATGATCTCGACCGATTCGTTCTTGTTCATGTCGCTCACTTTCAGGAAACGGGCCGTGTAACCGTCGTTCGTGTGAAAGAGCGTGTTTTGGGTATTCTGGCTTACATACTGGTTGTCGCCGGTACATTCGAAGATATAGATGCGCGACATGGTCGAAAGGTCCGCGACAATAATCTCCCGCAGGTCATCCCCGTCCGTATCACCTGAAGCAAGCGGTCCGAAGCCACCGGCCTCTGTTTTGACATGGGTGAAGACCAGTGCAAAACTGTCGGGATTGCCGGCCACTTGCTCGTAAATATAAAACTGGTTGGGCGTGAAAGTATAACCTGCAAGATCAAGCAGGGTATCACCGTCGAAATAGCCCGCCAGCCCATCCCAGCAATTGGAAAACTGTCCTGGAGCAGAAACCCAGAACTGATTGAAAAGCAGGGTATTGGATGATTCCGGGGCATCGTTTACCACCAGGGGCAAGACCGGATCGGGACAGCCGTCTTCATTCAGATCGGCAAACTGGGCGAACAATGGCCAAGAAAGGCATCCCAGCAGGGTTAGGATCAAGTTTCTCATGGAAAAAGTGATTTCATTCAGTAAAGATATACTGAATCTTAGAGAAAATGCGAAGCGAATTTCGGTTATGCCGATGACTCTGGAACTACATTTTTCGCATTCCTGTGTTTTTTCGGTATAGAATCTCTGAGGGCTTCCGTTGCAAAAACTCAGCAAGGAATTCAATGAATAAATAAAAGAATTTCATTCAGGGCAGCCAGACCTTTCTCCTGAATTGCACCCCGTTTTCCGGCAAGTGAAGGTCCAGGAGGTAAATGGCAGGCTTCAGCCCAACCGTGCTGAAACGGAACATGCTGTTACCGGCATTCCTGGCAGAGGCCACAAGTCTGCCGCCTAAATCGAAGAGGAAGGCACCGGCATTGCCCGCCTTTAAGCCCGTTGGAAGATAGACTGTCAGCTGCCTGTCAACTGTCTTATTCACAAGCCCTAATCCATCCTCTCCGTAAGGAATGAAAATAAGGCTGATCACCGGACTGAACCCAAGGCTTCCCATATCGAGCCTGTAATAACTGACGATGCCCGGAAGCGGAAAGCTGTCGGAAAACACGTATTGTTCCGGGAAAGTGAGATCACCGCAAACGCCTTCAAAAGATCCGATCTGTTCAAAAAACAAACCGTCGGCCGACCTTTCCACCCTGATGCCGTTGCAGGTATTGCCTGCCTGTATGGTGAAACTGAGCCTGACCTTGTTCTGTTGCTGCTCCGCCGTGAAACCCTCAAGGACTTGTGATGCTGCATCCATCACGATACCGGGAAGGAAAGCCGGCAACAACAGAACATAAAAGAGCGCGCGAGTTTTCTTCATTTCCTTTACAAACAATGCCGGGGGTGCAAAAGTTTCGGTTGATTCCTGTAGCAACAACTTTGCATTCGCTGACTTTCCGGGAATGGGATTACCTTTGTGCCTCCGGATCAGCCGGAAATACCTGATCCGGAAAGAAAATGATGAAGCAGTTACTGGTTGTTACCGGCGGCGGGGATTGTCCGGGGCTGAATGCCGTGATCCGTGCCATCGTAAAGAGATCTTCCCGGGAAAAAGACTGGCGGATACTCGGAAGTATTGAAGCCTTCAACGGCATCCTCCGCGAACCGGAAGAGATCGTAATCCTGGATGAGAAAACGGTTGCCGGAATTCATTTCCAGGGAGGCACCATCCTGCAGACCACCAATGTTGGTGGCCCTTTCGCCTGGCCTGAACAGCAGCCTGACGGAAGCTGGACCACCCGCGACCGTTCCGTGGAAATGATCAATAAGATCCGGTCGCTGGGCATTGAAGGGGTGATCAACATCGGCGGCGACGGCAGCCAGCGCATCTCGAACCGCCTCCGCGAACTGGGACTCAACATCATCGGCGTACCTAAAACCATCGACAACGACCTGTCGGCCACCGATACCACTTTCGGTTTCCAGACAGCCATCCAGGTGGCCACCGAAGCCGTCGACAAACTGGTTACCACGGCAGCAAGCCACAACAGGGTTTTTATCCTGGAAGTCATGGGCAGGGACGCAGGCTGGATAGCCATGCATGCTGCCGTTGCCGGCGGAGCGGAGATCTGCCTGATCCCGGAAATCCCCTACCATCTCGATAAGGTGATGGAACGCATCGAATCCCGGTTCACGGGGGGGCGGGGCTTTGCCATTATCGTGGCTGCCGAGGGAGCCAGGCCTGCCGGTGGTTCGGTAAGCGCCATCCAGACACATGAAGCAGGAAACGAACACATCCGACTCGGCGGTCTTGCCAACCGGCTGGCCCACGACCTCCAACAGGCCGGATGCCTGCACAGCATCCGGGTCACCGTCCTCGGCCACCTGCAGCGCGGTGGCGTACCTGTCGCCTACGACCGTATCCTCGCCTCCCGCTTCGGTGTGAAAGCTTTTGAAATGGCCGCATCCGGAGCGTGGGGGAAGATGGTATCGTACAGGCATCCCGAAGTCACAGCGGTGCCCCTGCCCGAAGCCATCCGGGAACCGAAACTCGTCAAAGCTGCCGATGACCTGCTGAGTACAGCCCGCGGACTGGGAATCTCCTTCGGGGATTGATTTCCTGAAGAATCCTATCTTCCGACTGCTTTCCCCTCTTCTCCACAGATTTTTTTATTTTTTTTTGCGACTTACTGAATAATTATAGATACTTTTAAAGTGTCTTTATGGGCCTGATTTTAAATCATTGTTAAACCAAAACTTAAACGCATGAGAACAAAACTGTTACACATTTTTATGGGATTGTTATTCCTGGGGAGCATCCCTGCCATTGCACAGGATGATGATTTCAACCCGGCTGATCAGAACGGCAGCCATGCACAGCAACTGAGCGGGATCGAATTGTTATCCACGCTCGATTTTTACTATGCACAATGGTACCCTTCTGCTGCCTTTCCTGCCACCGCCACCACCTGGTATCAGCATCCGTCGGCCATTATCGGAAACACCCTTTACACCCAGGCTTGCCCGGGAACACCGGTTACAAGCATTGTATCCTATGATGTCACTTCCGGAACCGGAGGAGGCAGCTGGGGCACCGGCCCCGCACTGCCGGTGGCTCTGGTGGGAGGCGACATGATCGCCTGTAACGGGAAACTGTATTATATCGGCGGAGACCTGGCAGCAGTGACTGGTACCGGCACAAACAGCGTATATGAATATGACCCTGCAGGAGGCGGCTGGGTAACCAAGGCCCCCATGCCCGTCAGCCGTACCGGTCACGGTGCAGTTGCCTGGGGAGACAGTGTCATCTTCGTGATCGGAGGCCCCTGGGCCACTACCGGCACCGACCGGGATGTTTATTATTACAGGATCGCCACCAACACCTGGGGTACCATTCCGAGTTCTTTGCCTGCCGGATCGGGCAGAAGGGCTTTCGGTATCGGTATCAGCGGCAATAAGATCATCATTGCCGGGGGTTATGCCGGTGCTTTTCTGAAGAGCGTCTATATCGGCACCATCGGGGCCACCGCTTCCCAGATCACCTGGGCTGCAGCAGCCAATATCCCGACAACCTACGCAGGTCTCAGCAGGATGGGCGGTGAAGCCGTGGGGAATTACTTCTTTACCGTGGGCGGAGAACGTGCCGGAGGCGGATACCACGATACCACCTATGTGTACAGCTTTACCAACAATGCCTGGGTCCCGGCCTATGCCAAAAAACCCACAGGGGTGTCGAATGTGTATAATTCAGTTTGCGGGAAAGCTTATTCAGGTGATACCCTGAGAATCTTCTGTCCCTCCGGTTATGCAGGAGCAGGAATTACCGTTACCGCGTTTGAGGTGATGAAGTTCCATGCCACCACGGGAACCTGGATCGAAGAGCAAACAGAAAAGGATATGCTGTCCGTGTACCCCAATCCCTGCAATGGTGTCCTGAACCTTGACTGGCAGGGCAATTCAGAAGGCATGCACGCCGAGCTGATCAACCTTTGCGGACAGTGCCTGCTGAGCACAGACATTGCTTCAGGACTTAACCGCCTCGATCTCAGTGTAATCCCCGATGGGATGTATATGATCCGGGTCAGCGGAAAAGGAGAGACAAGCACCAAACTGCTTCAGCTGATCAGGTAGGCTAAGCGTTTAATACCGGAAGCCGGTAAACGGCCGCGTTCACATTCATGCCTGCGCCCACGGAGGCAAAAACGACCGCGTCACCCGGATGCAACTGATGGTCCGGCATTTCTCCTTTCAGTATCATGTCAAGCAATATTGGAAGGGTTGCCACCGAGTTGTTTCCCAAAGTTGAAATGGTCATGGGCATGATATGCTCCGGGATGTCATGGACGTCGTAAAGCTTGAGCAGCCGCGACAAGATGGCATCATCCATTTTGGCATTGGCCTGGTGGATGAGGACTTTTTTTATGTCAGCGATCGACAACCCGGCCTTGTCAATGCAGGATTTTACCAGGGGCGGAACGGTGTTTAAGGCGTACTCATAAAGTTTCCTCCCCTCCATCTTCAGGAAGAGGGTGTCATCTGCAAAGTCCGGGTTGTAAGATACGTCCATCCGCAGCAAATGGGCATGGTCTATGGTATCGGAACGGGTTTTATGCGACAGTATCCCGCAATCACCGCATCCTTCAACGGCTTCGAGGATAACAGCCCCGGCTCCGTCGGAGTATATCATGCTGTCGATATCGTGGGGGTCTGAAATCCTGGAAAGGGTCTCGGCGCCGATAAGCAGCACCTTCCTGGCATCCCCTGATTTCAGGTAGTAGTCGCCCTGTATCATCGCCTGTAACCAGCCCGGGCAGCCAAAGGGCAGATCATAGGCCACCGTGAAGGGATTCATGATCCCCAGCTTGTGCTTGATACGTGCGGCAAGGGTTGGAACCAGATCGGACTTGGGATTCGATTTCAGTACATCTCCGAAATTGTGCGCCACGATGATGTAATCAAAACTTTCTTTGTCGGCTCCGGCCGACTGGATTGCATCAGCTGCCGCAATAAAACCGATATCCGATGTAACGTAACGGTCTTCTGCATACCGCCTCTCGCTGATGTCGGTGATTTGCTGAAACTTCCGGATAATCTCCTCATTGTCTTTGGTAACCCGGTTCCCGTCAGCAGTATAGAAGTCGCTGCCGAGAAAATGCCTGTTTTCAACTACCTGTGTCGGTTTGTAACGCCCTGTAGCTGTAATGATGCTTGAGATGCTCAAAATTCAGAAAATTAACTGCAAATAATTAGTATAAACAACTGAAAAGTTATAAAGTTAAACTGAACGCTTATTGGTATGCGAAGGCTGTGTTTACGGTGTCAGATGTGGACGTTTTCTCTCCCGCTGTGCAAGGGTCAGGAAGCTGTTGATCTGAAAAGGAATCGTATCAGAGAACGACCAGTTTTTTGATAAGGCTACCCTGGCCGGTATCCACTTTCAGGAAGTACACGCCTTTCGGAAAGCGGCTGAGATCAAGGCTTTTCTCTTTGCCATCCCAGGTGAACACCATCATCTGGGTGGCAGTCGCATTGTAAAAACCTGCCCTGGAAGCGCTGAAGGCAGCCGGCCTGGAGGTACTCAGGGTAATCAGCCCGCTAGTCGGATTGGGGTATAAGGCCAGGTCGGCAGCCGAAACGGACAGTCCGTCAACGATACCGGCTCCGAGGGGGTCGTCGGCGAATACCACCAGGTTGCAGGCAACATCCAGTGTCGGATTGAATCCGTCGCTGCAGTCGGCACAGGTAACCCCCGTCACACAGTTCGGATTGTTCGGATGACAGTTGTCGAGGTACTGCGGGTAAAAAACGTATTTGAGTTCGATGTTCTGCCCTGAAATAAAAGAGCTCATGTCATAATCGAACCAGGGAGCGATGGAACCCGGGCACCAGCCGGCGCGGTTGTGGTACCAGGTGCCGTTCTGGGGCTGGCAGCCATCGGGATTGGGATTACAGACTTTCCAGTTATGCTGTTCAAAGGTCTCCTGGTCGTTGATCCAGATATGATGGGTGGCGTTGTAAAACTCCGCCGCATTGCCCGTATTCAGGGTTCCCCAGCCGTGGCCGGTGGAGACCAGCTTGAGTACGGCAGCCGCTGCATTGGAGGGAAAGCTGAAACCGACGGGCAGTACGGGCTGCAGATTGGCATAATCCCCGAAAGGATAAATGTCTTTCCAGATTTCCTTTATCATGCTGAAGGGATGGGCCGGAATTCCTGCATGATAGTTCAGGCGAAGCTGATACACAAAGCCATTGTCAAGGGTAGCGCAGTTCACCCGGAATTTGATTTTACCGTGAAGCAGCGACATGTAATCCGTCAGGTCGATGTGATGGGAACAGGGGACTCCGTAAGGTGTAATATACCGGATGATCTCAAACCATTGTCCGTCATGGCCCTGGGCATCCACACTGGCTACCCTGTCCCATTCCCCGCAGCCTCCCGTCGGACAGCTCACCTGGAGGACTGCCGAGATGCTGTCGAAAGCGCCGGTAAAACACGGCAATTCCGCATCGGCCGTCATGCCGGGCACATCAGGATTCAGCCAGATGCCGGAGAAAGCGGTTTTTTCCATGCTGAGCGTATCCGCTGTCACTGTAAACGCCAGCGTTTCGGTACCCGCGTACCCGTAATTGTTGTGAGCGGTCACGGTGAGGGTATAAGTGCCATAGGCCGGGGGCATCCACCAGGCGGTGTAATGCCCGTTCTGATGGTCCTGGGCGGGAACGGTCACACCGTCTACTGCGAACGACAGGCTGCTGACATGAAACAGCCCGGGATAGGTGATGGTGGCAATGGCTGAGAGCTGTACCTGTTTGAGAGAAAGCAGATAACAATCTCCGGCCAGCGGACTCCGGATGTCTATTTCTGGCAGGTGGGTGGCGGGATCGAGCACCTGGAAGGAATTGATCACCGGGGCTGCCGGCGTATACTGCCCTCCGCCCGGTTGGGTGGCTTTCACCACAACCTGACCGGCCGCTCCCGTCAGGGTGATGGTATCCCCCGACACGGTGGCAGGACCGGACAGGACTTCGAAAAAGACCTGCAGTCCGGAAGTAGCCGTGGCTGTGATGGTAAATGGCTGATCTGTTGTCAGTTTGTCCGGTATCTGTGGAAAAGATATGGCCTGGTAGCCGGGATTCAGCGTCCCTCCGAAGTTGGAAGTGTCGCCGGTAAGCGCGAAATTCATCAGGTCGGCATCCCTTTGCGGACTGCCCACTTCGCTCACCAGCTTGGTGATGGCGGTGTTGTTCCCTCCCGGCAGACCCTGGTTAAACTTGTAATAAAGCTGTAAACCGCTCTCCTGGCCGGTGAGTTCATTGGCCATCATATCCTGGATCTCAGCCTGTGTCAGCGCCTTGTTCCAAACACTCACCTCATCCACCCTTCCGCCGTAAACAAAATTGAATCCCCCCAGCAGGCTTTTTCCAATGGCAAAGGCCATGTTGGAAACGGTGATCTGTCCGGAAGCTGCTGCACTGCCCTTCACGATGCCATTGGCATACAAGGTGATGCTGCTCCCGTCGTAAACCCAGGCAAAATGCTGCCACATCTCGGGTACAATGGTATTGGCAGGAGCTACATATTCATGAAAACCCGCCGAGCTGATATACCTGCACTCAATGACCCCGTTGTTCAGGATGATCATGTAAAAACCCTGGGTGCCTGAACGAAAGCCCATCATCCCCTGCCCATACCCCAGGGCATCGGTATAAAACCAACCTGTAATCGCAAAACCGGAAGCATTCTGGATATACTGTGAAGCATCCGGCAACTGGACAAAATCGTCAACCTTGTCGAAATGCAGGTACTGGTTCGACTGGGCACTGGTGAAGGATGGCAGGCAGGCTGCTAACGCCATCATACAAAAAAGTCGTAAAAAAGCCTTCATGATCTGAAAATGATTAATTGTGAAAGTAAATGTACAAAAAAAACGACAGGCGATGTGCAGGATGCCTCGTTACATGGCCGGCAGAGGTTTATAATTGGTTTTCAATCGTTTGGAAATGATGTCAGCAATTTCTTCGATGGAAATCCTGTCCTGTTTCATGCTGTCGCGCTCCCTGATGGTGACTGTATTGTCGGTCAGGGTCTGGTGATCCACGGTAATGCAGTAAGGGGTTCCGATGGCATCCTGTCTTCTGTAACGGCGGCCGATAGCGTCTTTCTCGTCGTACTGGCAGAGATAATCGAACATCAGGCTGTCCATGATCTCCCTGGCTTTCTCAGGCAGTCCGTCTTTCTTCACAAGCGGAAGCACCGCTGCTTTTATGGGAGCCAGCATGGGTGGGATCCGCATGACGACGCGCTCTGAGCCGTCTTCAAGCCGCTCCTCGGTGTATGCATGGCTCAGGATGGCAAGAAAAGTGCGGTCCAGTCCGATGGAGGTCTCAACCACATAAGGGACATAACTTTCATTCAGCTCCGGATCGAAATATTGCAGTTTCTTGCCGGAATACTGCTGGTGATTGCCAAGATCGAAATCGGTACGGGAATGGATCCCTTCCAGTTCCTTAAAACCGATGGCAAACTCAAATTCGATATCGGCGGCGGCATTGGCGTAATGTGCCAGTTTTTCATGGTCATGAAAACGGTACTTTTCGGCCGGGATGCCCAGGGAATGATGCCAGCGCATCCGCTCCGACTTCCAGTACTCATACCACTTCATCTCCTCACCCGGCCTGACGAAAAACTGCATTTCCATCTGCTCAAACTCGCGCATCCTGAAGATAAACTGCCTTGCCACGATCTCGTTTCGGAAAGCTTTTCCGGTCTGGGCGATGCCAAAAGGGATTTTCATGCGCCCCGACTTCTGTACATTCAGGAAATTGACAAAGATCCCCTGAGCCGTCTCAGGCCTTAAATACACTGAGTTCGCCTCCCCGCTCACCGATCCGAGCTGGGTAGAAAACATCAGGTTGAACTGCCTCACCTCTGTCCAGTTGCGGCTTCCCGACAGGGGACATACGATACCGAGTTCTTCAATCAGGGCCTTGACATCCGCAAGGTCGCCACGTTCCAGTGCAGTGTAGAACCTTGCTTTGATATCCTTTATTTTCCCGTTGTATTCAAGTACTTTGGGACTGGTATTCCGGTATTGCTCCTCATTGAAGGCCTCCCCGAAACGTCCGGCGGCCTTGTCCACTTCCTTCTCAACCTTCTCCTCCAGCTTCGCCAGATAATCTTCCACCAGGACATCCGCACGGTAGCGCTTTTTGGAATCCTTGTTGTCGATCATCGGGTCGTTGAAGGCATCCACATGGCCGGAAGCTTTCCACACCGTGGGATGCATAAAGATGGCGGCATCGAGGCCGACGATGTTTTCATGGTACTGCACCATGGCCTTCCACCAGCACTCCCTGATATTGTTTTTCAGTTCAACCCCATACTGCCCGTAGTCGTAAACAGCGCTCATCCCGTCGTAGATCTCGGATGAAGGGAAGACAAAACCGTATTCTTTCGCGTGCGAAATGATCTTTTTAAACAGTTCTTCGTTGTTTGCCATAAGTCCTTGCGTATTTCGGGCGGCAAAGATAGGGAAAATCACGTTGAACGGAAGGGCAAACAAGAATCCCGGGATGCAGGGCTGATCAGGGTGTCTCGTCCTAAAAAAGGTTAACAATTTAATTCTTAATCCTGGTATCAATTTACAACCATTGCTTCCAACATTCCCCGCCTTATCACTTCACCACGCAACGTGCACAAGCGCACACGCGCACAAGCCACCTAAACCCCATTGCCTGATCCCTATCATGTATCCAATCTCCCGCTGAGGCAATTTTTTATATCTTCGTTCCACTACATTTCATCCTTCTAAAAAATGCCTATTTTGCAAACAAATTTTCCACTATGAAACTGCGCAAGCTGTACTTTTCTCTGATCCCGGCCTGTATTATTTTCTTCAACACCATGCTGGTCGCTGGCCCGGGCGATACCGTGGTGGTGAAAACCTTCCGTTTCGATACCAGCATGCGGCAGGGTGTTTTCCAGTTCCCGGATAATCCGGGCCAGAGCTGGGAGAAGATCCTGATGCTTTACAGCATGAGGTGCAAGAACGGCCTGGTGTCCAATTCCACCTATCCCAACCAGGGTTGCGGGGAGTGGGACTATAACTGTTTTACCTACCTGGTGGATTCTACGCAGACTGATTCCCTTAGAACAATACGCAACTCCCACGATATCAGTTCGTTCAGCGGAACGCTCTTCCCTTATACCACCCAGCCTGTCTATTCCTGGACGCTGTATCAGCAGCAACAGGTCACATGTGACACATTATACAGCCAGGACACAACACTGATCGGCAATGCTGCCGGTAACCTGCCCCATCCGCTGGCAACCGCTGCGGCCTGCGGCAAGGCACAATACCTTTGGAGAGCCGCAGAACTCTCGGCGGCAGGAATGACCGCCGGACCTGTCTCAGCCCTCAGGCTGAAAATCACCAATCCCGGCAGTGATGCCCGTTTTCTGAGGATCAAACTGAAACTGCTATTACAGGATAGCCTCAACCACGACGCCCCGGTACTCGACAGCCTGTCGGAAGCCTATTTCCTGAATACTTCCTTTCCTGCCGACGGCTGGATCACTTTCCGTTTCCATCAGCCTTTCCACTGGGACGGATTATCGAACCTGCTGGCAGAATTCAGCTTTAGCGGACCTGCAGGAGGAACCGACAACCTTGTGTCCGTCCATGATGCCGGTTTCACGGCAGGCCTTGTCAATTTTGAGCCCGATGCCTGCCTCCGGTTTAGTGGCGGAATCCAGGTGATGAAAGTGAACCCTGCTTTTTTCCCGCAGGTCACTGATAAGATCAGTATCGCATTCTGGTGCAAGGGAGATCCCGCCAAACTTCCGGCCAACACCAGCATCATGGAAGCCGTGGATGCATCGGGCAAGCGCCAGGTCAACATCCACCTGCCCTGGGGTAATTCACGCATTTACTGGGACTGTGGCAATGATGGCAGCAATTATGACCGCATCGACAAAGATGCCGGCCCGGAAGAGATCGAAGGTCGCTGGAATTTCTGGACTTTCACCAAAAATGCCGTCAGCGGGGAGATGAAGATCTTTAAGAATGCCCAGCTCTGGGCAAGCGGAACCGGCAAAACCAAACCCATCACACTCAGCAGGTGGATCTGCGGCGCATCAGTGAACGGAAGCAACCCCTACTACGGCATGCTCGACGAACTGAGCATCTGGAACACCGATCTTGACAGCGCCGGTATTGCCCGGATCATGTACCGCAATGTTGAAGCCACCCATCCGGCATACGGCCACCTGATGGCCTTCTACCGCTTCAATGAAGCCGCAGGCACCATCGCCTCCGACTCCGGTCCGCTGGCCGTCACTTCCTCCCTCATCAATCCCGGCTGGCATCCATACAGGGGCGAAGCACTTATGCATAACTTCACTCCTACGGAATGGCGGCCGGATGTGGTGTTCGTCAACAGCGTCTGCGATACCAGCCTGTTGCTGATTCCCCAGACCGACTCAAGCCTGCTGGTGCCGAGCTCCGTCATCTCCTACGAGGTCATCTCCAACAACCTGTTTGTGATCGACACCATCTATGTCTGGCCTGCCGGATATGCTTACATCAGCAGCCCGGACGGAAGCCTGCTCGATTCGATACCCGTGACGGCGGAAGACAGCATCCAGCTTACCCAGCTTACCTATTACCAGCGCAGGCCCATGCGGGTGGAACTGATCAACTTCATCACGCCATACGGTCTTGGCCTTAACCTCAACGGCCTCACCGGCCGAACCTGGATCTTCGATGTCACCGACTACGCACCCGTCCTGAAGGGTCCCCGCTTTATGGCCATGTCCGACGGTATCTACCAGGAAGACAATGACATCACTTTTGTGTTTTATGAAGGAAGCCCGGTCAGGGAAGTGATGTCACTGCAACAGATCTGGCCGAGTGGAAGCTGGGTATCTCCTTCATACAATGACATTTACAACGACAAGTATTTCGAAGCCAGGGATATCAAGCTGCCGGGAGATGCAGACCAGTTCAAGGTCAGGTCGGCCATCAGCGGTCACGGACAACAGGGCGAGTTCGTACCGCGAACCCACAGCCTCACCCTTAACGATACTGTCAACTTTCCCTTCCAGGTCTGGAAACACTGTTCCGACAACCCCATCTACCCCCAGGGCGGTACCTGGGTCTACGAACGTGCAGGCTGGTGCCCCGGAGCCGTGGTGGATACCAGGGAATTTGAACTCACTCCCCTGGTGACGCCAGGCCAGGACATCCGCCTCGATTACAGCCTTCCCTACAATATGAACCCCGGCGCTTCCAATTACAGGGTGAACCACCAGCTGGTATGCTACGCTCCTCCTTCCTTTGAACTTGATGCCCGCCTGGAATATGTAAAACAACCCAGCGACCGGACAGAATTCATGCGGCTGAACCCCCTCTGCAACCAGCCACTTGTCGGATTCCGCAATACCGGCAGCACCCCGCTCACCTCACTCGATGTGGTTTACGGGCGCCAGGGCGGGACACTCTCGACTTTCAACTGGACGGGCAACCTCGCCTTCAACGAATTACAGGAAGTGTCACTCCCCATGCCCGACTGGAACAGCAGCAACAGCGACTGCTTTATTGCTTACGTGACAAATCCCAACGGCGGCAGCGACCAGTATGCCTACAATGACTCTGTCTGTTCGAAATTCATTCCCAGTCAGGCCTGGCCCAATAACCTGGTTGTTGAACTGAAAGCCAACAACCGGCCGTGGGAAAATTATCTCATCCTGCTCAACAGCAACGGCGACACCGTACTCTATCACAACAACCTCACTGCCAACCAGATATATCGCGACACCCTCGATTTGCCCGACGACTGTTACACCATCAGGGTTTTCGATTCCGGTGACGACGGTCTCAGCTTCTGGGCCAATACCGCGCAGGGAACAGGGTACTGCCGGATCATCAGCAGCCTGAACAATACCATATACAAATCTTTCAACCCCGACTTTGGCGACAACATCTACCTGCAGTTCAGGGTGGAACTGGCCCTCGGACTCCCGGAAACCGCGACAGAAGGCAGACCGGATCTCAGTCTCTATCCCAATCCGGTGGCAGATGTGTTACGGATTGATTACAAGGGAATGACGGGAGGCAGCCTGCAGCTGTCCCTCATCAGCATCACCGGACAAATCATGCTGGAAGAAACGCACAGACTGGATGAGGCGGACGGAAGCCTGTTGATCGGTACGGCCGGCATACCGGCCGGCACTTACGTGCTTGGGATGAAACACGGTACCTTCAGGGAGCATCGTAAAATCGTGCTGCTGAAATGACATTCCGTATGGAGTGCAAATTGAACACCCTGCTATGTCATTGTTTCGCTCCTGCGGAGCTGTTTTTGAACGATTTCATACATGGTAAAACAAATGGAAAGCTGCAGCGCAACGTCTGATCAGTAAAAATCTTATCAGAGCCCATCGCACGGAATGCACCACCTGCCCTGAGTGAGAATGTGAATCTTTCCCATGCGGAACCCATGCTGTTTATACGCATGATGTCGACGATTTTGTGTCATTGGTACAAAAATTTTTGTCAGGAGCGTCTCCAGGGATTATCTTTATCAATAAATAAAGGAGGATCACATCATGGAATACAGGGTACACCGCATTGAAGTCAACAAATCAAACATGCAGGAAAAACTGGAAAACCTGCTGAGGGGATTAAAAGGAGAGCTTGTTTCTATTACTCCTTATGTCACAACCTTTTTTCTCTTTTACGGATCCAGGGTGGAATATCTGCTTGTGGTGGAGAAAATAAGCTGATTGCCGCGTAGGGCCGGAATCAGCTTTCGTATCGAAATGTTTTTGTTGTATTTTTGTCCCGGCTCACTCCCCTGCATGAGTAACAGAAACATTTCATCATCACTGATATGGCAACAACTACGCCACGCCTTGGCTTTCTGCTGACTTTCCTTTTGCTGACTTTCTTCGTCAGTTCCCAGAACCTTAGCTGGCAGTGGGCCAAAGGAGCAGGCGGAACAGAGCATGATTACATCCGGTCAGTTGCATGCGATGCGTTTGAAAGTGTGTATGTGACGGGGTACTTTTCGAGCGCTTCAGTCAGCCTGGGATCCTTCACCCTGACCAATGCGGCATCCGCAACCGCTGATATGTTTATTGCCAGTTTCGATGCCTCAGGCAATGTACTCTGGGCACAACGTGCAGGCGGAAGCGGGAACGATTATGGCATGTCGGTCTGTATCAGTAAATCAAGAAATATCTATGCTGCCGGGTATTTTACCAGCGACAGCATTGTTTTCGGATCTTATGTCCTGACCAATACCGCTGTTCCGGGTGCAGACCTGTTTATCGTGAAATATGACGCCGGCGGAAATGTTGTATGGGCAAGGTCAGCCTCAGGCTGCGCCGGCGATGACGCAGTGTATTCCCTGGCTGTCGATCCGGCAGGTTATTTATACGGTACCGGGTACTTTGAGGCTCCATCCATCATCCTTGATTCCGACACCCTGAATGCTGCACCCGCCAATTACAGGGATTTTCTTGTGTTTAAGATGGACAGCCTGGGCAATATTATCTGGGCAGGAACCGCACCCGGAACAGGCAATGATGTGGGTAATGCGGTTGCAGCGGATGCCTCGGGCAATGTCTTTGCCGGCGGACAGTTTACCAGTCCGGCCCTGACATTCGGAAGCATCGTGGTCAACAACAGTGCATCCGGAAACAATGATGCTTTTATGGTTAAATACGACAACCTGGGAAATGTACAATGGGCCAGAGAAGCAGGAGGAAGTCACCATGATTATACATTGTCGGTATGCACAGACTATTCCGGAGATATCTATGTGGCAGGATATTACAGGAGCAGCCAGGTGACTTTCGGGGCTTATACGCTGAGTAATTCCGGTACACCTTACGGAAATTACTTCCTGGTGAAGTACAATACGGCAGGTCTTGAACAATGGGCAGTACAGGCAATGGGGAGCAGCACCAGCGACGCCATCACTTCGGTTGCAGCCGACCCTTTCGGCGGGATTTATGCCTGCGGACATTTTCAGAGCCCCTCGATCACGTTTGGGCCCTATGTCCTGACCAACACCACCAGCAACATGCAAATCTTTGTTGCCAGGTTCGACCAGTCAAACGGCAATGCGATGTGGGGAATCACCCTGAGCAATACAGGTCACGATCTGGCCAACGCCGTGGCCCCCAACAGTGCAGGGTATGCTTATGTCGGAGGACAGTTTACCAGCACCAACCTCACTTTTGGCACCACCACACTGACCAATGCAGGGAACGGCATGAATGATCTTTTCCTTGCCAAACTCGACGGCAGTGTGGCTGTTCGGCCTGAAGTCCCTGTTCAAAATGCGGTTGTTTACCCAAATCCCGCGAATGACGAGGCCTTCGTCAGCCTGGGCTCTGATATGTCGGGCGCCGTATTGCAGGTAGTGAACTGTTACGGACAGACAGTCAGAACCATATCCCCAATCCTTGGCAACACGGCAATCGTCAACCTGAAGGCGCTTGAAGGCGGGTTATATTTTATCCGGGTAGTCAGAGACCATCAGGTGATTGCAAGTTGCAAGGTGATCGTTGGCGACTGATACCGGCAGGCAGTCATGGCCAGCTTCGGATGCTGCTGCCCGTTTTCAAAACACTACTGATTCTTCATACATCTGACAGCATAACCGTCTTCCTGCCAGAAGTTGTATCGTTCAATGGCACCCCCTCCGAACATCATCAGCCAGAAAATACCATGCGTGGTATATTCTATTGTGGAAGTCCAGATGGGTGCGGCAAGGGTCAGGCCGCTGAATTCACCGGCGAGGTTGCGGTTACCGGAGGGCAGACAGGTAAAACCCGAGCTGTTGGTTGCTCCTTCGTTGGGCGGTGCCCAATGATCGAAACCGCTTTCTTTCAGACTGCCGCCTGCGACTGTACCCGACAAACCCCAGTCGCAACTGACATCCTGATCGAGCCAGGCAGCCAGTTCACACCAATCTGAATCGGAAGCCACATGCCAGCCGTCAGGACAAATCCCCTGGACTCCTGCTGCACTCTGGTACTGCATCATTTCTCTCCATTGGTAAAGTCCGCCGTAAATTTCACAATTCAATGGTTCATCATCATAACAGTACTTCTCAATCACGGTATTGTCGGTTTGTTCCTGAGCACCTGCTATCATAACACCGATGTCCATGTTTTCCGCAAGCCAGCACTGATTCCCGATCTCCACAGTATGATATGTTTTATTGTCATAGTCAACCGTAAGGATGCCGTTGCAGGGCTGCCAGGGATTCCCTCCGAAAGAAAGCAACACAGTGTCTGAAGCGCTTTCCCCGCAAATGTTGTCAATTGTCCAGACAAGCAGGTATGCATCTCCGTCGACACCGCAAAAGACTGAAGCAGGATTGGATGGATCTTCAAGCCATCCGCCCTGTCCGCTTAGGATGGTCCAGCTTGCAGTTTCCTCCGCTGCCGGAACATTTGCCTCCAAAACAGTGCAAGTCGCATCGGTGATCACCTGGTCTTCCCCTGCATATGCAGCACTGATTGGTGCACAATCGTTCCTGATACACCTTGCGGAATACCCTTCTTCCTGCCAGGCGTTGAAACGGTGAATGGCAGGCTGATCCCATGTAATCAGCCAGAAAATACCATGTGTGGTGTACTGCATGGTGGAAGTCCAGTACTGGCAGTTTTTTTTCAGGTTGCGGAAACTCCCTACGGTTTCTCTGAAACCACTTCCTTTGGCGCTGAATCCGCTGATATTTGTAGCTGCAGCATTGGGTTCTTTCCAGTAATTATTCCCGCTGAGTTTAATCTTGCCTCCGGCATCTGTGCCTGAAAGGCCCCAATCACAAACGACAAGGGGATCGAGAAATGTCAGCATGGTACACCAGTCATTGTCCGTTGCCACCCGCCATCCGTCCGGACATAGTCCCCTGCCCGGATTTTGCTGATACTGCATCAGTTCGTCCCATTGATACAGCGCGCCAAAACGTTCACAATTCAACGGATCATCGTCATAACAGTATTTTTCAGTCACACCGTTGTCGCTTTGTTCCTGACTTCCTGCGATCATCAGGCCTGCGTCAAGATTTTCCCTCATCCAGCACTGGTCTCCGATCTGGACTGTATGGTAACGTTTTCCCTGGTATGTGATATATTGTAAATCCGGGCATGGCTGGATACTGTTATCTGCAAATGAAACAACAACCTCCGAACTGTCCGTCCCACAGGCATTACTGCTGATCCAGCGCAGGCGGTAAAATTCCCCGGGAACACCCTGAAAGGCGGCTGCAGGATAGTGGATATCACTGAAACTGCCATCGAAGCCGGTCACGATCTTCCACGTCCCTGTTTCGCCCCATTGCAGGTCTGAAGCCGCCAGGACAAGGCTTGTACCTTCGACATCCAGGGTATCGGTTCCTGCCTGGGGCTGCGAAAGCGGCGGATGACAGGGAAGCGGAATGAAGCTTCCGTTCACGTCACCTGCACAGAGCACTCTGATGTTCACGTTCTGGCCCGACAATGAATCCACACTGATCGAATGGTTTTCGCTTACCCAGTCCGGCAATGGAAATGCGCTGATGAGCTCCACGAAACGCCGCTGTACCAGCAGGGCATCAATGGAGTTCAGGTTGCCAGAAAGGTTGACATCACCTGCCGTGAAATTGATTCCGCTCAGACTGATCAGCTGGATGAAATGGTTCAGTATCTGCAGGGCATCAATGCTGTTCACCCCGCCAAAGGGTGCAGAAGGTTCGGCCCGGATCGTGTAATTGCCGTTCTCAAGATTGCGGAAACAGAATTTGCCGTTACGATCCGTGGGAACGGAATCCAGCACGCTCCCATCCTGTGCGGTCAGCAAGACTTTCGTATTGCCGAGTCTCAGGTTTCCGGGATTCTTATATGTAACTGTTCCCCTGATTTCCGAATACAGGAGTATTTCAACGGTATCATATTCTGAAAAATATCCGTTGTCCAGCCGGAGCAACATCCTGACAACATCGCCGTCGGACACGGTATTGCTCAGTCTGAAGAACAGGGAATCGCAACGCTTTTCCATGATGGCCAGGTCGTTATACTGCCGGTCTCCGCCGACACTGTCAAAGACCGGGTCCAGTGGCAGCAAGGATACAGTGAAAGATGCGGGCTGAGCAAGCCCTTCCCGCTGTATTTCATAATGCAGATATGCCTGGAAGGAACTCAGGTATTCCGGAGGAAATACCTTAAGCCCGGCTGTATGACCTGCCAGCCGGGCAGCAGTGATATTCTGGTGAAGATACCGGTGACAATACGGCACAATGGCCGTAAGCGAAGGCCAGAATTCGGATACCTCGGGACAAAAAGACAAGATCTTTGGTTTCATTGCCTGCTCCCCGTACATCCAGTCTTCACTGCTTCCATTGCCGGTATACAGTAACTCGGAAATAGTACCGGATTCCAGGCCGCTTTCTGCAGTCATGCGGGCACTGAAAAAACGGTACAGACTGTCGTCAACAGTTGCCGAATCAGCCGTATAACCCCAGGGGAACAGGAAAGCACAGGTACCTGTATGATAATTCAAACCTAAACGAAAACCATGGTTCAGGCAGAGATCCCTGACATTTTGTGTCTCCGGCTCGGAGAAGGCAGCCGTACCCCTGAAAGTCGCGTGGGAAGGAACGGGGGAAGAACCGATATCATCAAAACCCCAAAAGAAACCATAGTTGCGGTTAATATCCACTCCGAAACTTCCATCGCCGTTATCGCTGCGGTTTTTTCGCCACATTCCGCCACCTGACGGATTGGTTTGCTGGTTATACAAATAACCATCGGGGTTCACCACCGGAATAAAATACAGTTCAGTATGATCCACCAGTTGCCTGACCATCGAATCATTTTCATAATTTTCAAGCAGATACCACATGAAATACAAGAGTTGCTGCATACCAAGCGGTTCACGTGCATGATGAAGGGCAGTATACAGGATTTCTGGCTCATCTTCATCAAGCAAAGGATTGTCGGATATCCTCAGCCAATAAACCGGATTACCGTCATGCGACAGGGTCTGGCTTATGGCTTGTTTGGAAGATATCAGCTCAGGAAATAACAAAGCCATGGAATCCAGCTGGTTAAGGATATTCTCCCAGGTGTAGAAACCGCCCATGCTACCAAGATAAAAATGGGAAGGTACCTGATACTGGACCTTCTGCGATAAAAGCCCGGCCATTACATCCGCAGCGGATAATTCCTGCTGATACCTTTCTGCCAGCATGCTTCCGACATCGCTCACCATAACGGTGAAAGGTATCCCCATTTTTCGCAGGGCGGCTGTTTCAATTTCATTGAGATCGGCCAGAATCCGGCCATCCTCCTGAACACTGCAATCTTCAAGGGCAATACCCGCGGCAGCCAGCATCACATGAGCGGAAGGCTGCAGGTTTATCATGACCCTTGCATAAGGGCCCTGCTGTGAATATGATGCCTGAATCCACAGAATAATACTGAACAAAGTGAAGAAACCTCTCATTGAATTTGTGATTTGGATCATCCAAATATAAGAAATAATCCATTGGGTGTCAAGCAGTGCGGAAATGCAAGAATGCGGGAATGCAAGAATGCGGGAATGCAAGAATGTCAGAGAGGGGGCGGGGGTATTCCGTGTTTTTGATAATCATGCATCACCATGATCCTGACCAGCTGCCTGAAATCAGTTTTCGGCTCCCAACCGAGAAGTTCCCTGGCTTTTGAATAATCTCCCTGAAGATAATCCACTTCAGTCGGACGAAAATACCTGGGGTCGATGGCCACCACCACGGCACCCTTCCTTTTCTCCAGGACTTTTGCGACGGTTTCATCGACAGCATCACCCGCGCCTGTGAGGATGCCGCATTCATCCACGCCTTCCCCTTCCCAGCGAACTGCCGCACCCAACACCCGGAAGGCCTCCTCCGTGAATTCACGTACACTGTGCGCCCGGTTGGTGGCAAGCACATAGTCTCCGGCCTGCCCGGCCTGTAAAATTCGCCACATGCCTTCCACATACTCCGGAGCATATCCCCAGTCGCGCTTTGCATCCAGGTTCCCGAGCAACAGCCTCTCCTGCCTGCCGCTAAGGATATTGGCAACCCCCACGCTGATCTTTCTTGTGACAAAGGTCTTTCCCCTCCGCTCCGATTCATGATTGAACAAGATTCCGTTACAGGCAAACAGATTGTAAGCTTCCCTGTAATTCACCACGATCCAGTAAGCGTAAAGCTTCGCTGCAGCGTAAGGAGAACGCGGGTAAAATGGGGTGTTCTCGTTCTGTGGTACCTGCCCGGCTTTCCCGTATAACTCGGAGCTGGAAGCCTGGTAAAACCTGGTGTTGATGCCAGTTTCACGAATGGCGTCCAGAAACCGCAGGGTTCCTACCGCATCCACTTCAGCCGTATACTCCGGAACCTCAAAGGAAACCTGTACATGCGACTGAGCCCCCAGGTTATAAATCTCATCAGGCCGGATACGCTCCACAAGGCGGTTCAGGTTGGAGGAATCCGTCAGGTCGCCGTAGTGCAAAAACAAACGCTGGTTCAGCAAACCCGGTCTGCTGTAAAGGTGGTCGATGCGGAAGGTGTTGAAAGAACTGGACCTGCGGATGATCCCGTGAACCTGGTATCCTTTTTCCAGTAATAATTCTGTCAGGTATGACCCGTCCTGGCCGGTGATCCCTGATATGAGGGCGGTTTTTGTCATGGTGAATGGGTATGGGGATGGTGCCGTGGTTTAGTGGTTTAGAAGTTTAGAAGTTTATTTATATTTCATACTTCCGTCGGGGTTTGGGTTAGCTGTTGTGGTGTGTCAAATATAGGTTTTTTGATTAAACTTTTTGTGAAGTTGTTTTTTTGAGTACTTTTGTTACTCAAAAAGAGGTCATGTTTATTGCCCAAATAGTGGAATGAATGGATTTTTTCGGGCAATGTTTTTATTATCATTATGTTACACACACTGATCACGAATAAAACCAGACTGAAGATCCTGCTGAAGTTCTTCCTGAATGCCAACACCACCTCCTACTTGCGGGATCTGGAAGGGGAATTCGGAGAATCCACCAATGCCATCAGGCTGGAACTGAACCGTTTCGAACAGGCCGGCCTGTTGCAAAGCAATCCGAGCGGCAACAAGAAAGTCTTCAGGGCAAATACCGCTCACCCGCTATTCAGCGACATTCACAACATCGTTCTAAAGACCATCGGCTTCGACCAGGTGGTCGACAGGGTGATCCGCAAGCTTGGAGGCCTGCAGCGGGCATACCTCACGGGAAACTTTGCCAGGGGACTGGACAGCCGGATGATCGACCTGGTGCTGATCGGAAATGGGATTGACAAACAATACCTGCTGAATCTGATAGGGAAAGTGGAAAACAGGATCAACAGAAAGATCCGTTTTGTGATCCTGGAACCTGAAGAAGCATCCCGTCATATGCAGGAGCATCCGGAAGCCCTGCTGCTCTGGGAAATCAGATGAGCCCGGCAATAACGGATAAAACCAGCTAAGATGACAACAGGTCCGCTCAGACGTTTGCAACAGCTTCTTTTCGGCAGCCAGCTGAAAAAGAATGTATCCGTCAGCACCATGACCCACGGACTGAACATCCTGATCGCCCTGGTGAGTTACCCTGTGTATATCCGCTTCCTGGGATTTGAGCAGTTTTCCTTATGGGTAACGCTTTCGGTTGTGATCACCTTCGCCATGCTGGGTGAACTGGGCATCAGCAACGCCATTGTAAAATACATCGCCAATGCCATGGCCGATGACGACCGTGCCGGGATAAGGAAGATCATTTCCAATTCCTATTACATTGTATTCCTGGCCTCTGCGGTGATCCAGATCCTGATCCTGCTGTTTAACAATCAAATTATCAGGATTTTGTCAATACCGCCCGCCTTTGTTTCCATCTCACGTTCCATGATCCCCCTGATCGGCGCGGGGATATTCACTTTCCTGGTTTTCGATGTGATCCGGGGCGTGATTACGGGGATGGGCAGGCTGGATCTTTCGAACCTGCTGCTGACCGGCAGCAGTGCCGCCAGGCTGCTTTTTTCGGTAGTGTTGCTGAGCTTCAAGCCCGACATCTTCAGCCTGATCTATGGGGTGATCATCACCAATGTGTTGCTGGTGGCCGGCGGTACCCTGATCATCAGACGACAGTCCGGCCTGGCAGCCTTTTCTTTTACCAGGCCGGAACCCTCAGTGATCAAGGCATTGCTGCACTTCGGTTCATCCATTATCGGGATACAGGTATCGAACCTGCTTTCCTTTCCTATCATTAAGATCTTGTTGGCCAGGATGTTCGGTCTTGAATATGTCGGTTTCTTCGAGCTTGCCACCAAAGCAGCCTACGCTTTCCGTACCTTGTTCGAGAAAGGCCTGTTCGCCATTATGCCGGATATTGCATATTTATCGAAGAAAAACGCTCAGGCGGCCGAAGGAAACCTTCAGATTTACCGGAAAGTCCTGAAGCTTACCCGGAAACTGGCTGTCCCGGCGCTAGCCTTTTTCATCCTGCTCAGCGTGTTCTCAGGGTTTTTGCTGAAGCTGTGGCTGGGTCCGGATTTCAACAGCCGGATCCATGGCGGTTTTCTCCTTATGCAACCGGCCATCCTTGCCGGACTGCTCCTGCTTCCGGCATATTATGCCCTGATGGCAAGCGGCAGGGAAAAACACTGCATGTTTGAGGCAATGATCCGCTTTATCCTGACCATCGGCCTGATGACGGCGCTTATCCTGTGGAAAGCGGATTTCATGGTAGTATTCGTGATCGTGTCCATTTCCGTGATCGTGTCAAATTCATATATCGCTTATATCTTTTTCATCAACAGCAAGCCCGGGGTAAAATGAAACTGCTCAGATACTTCATCCTTCCGTTCAGTATCACCGCCTTGTTGCTGCTCCTGTTTTTACCCGACCGGAGCGAGCTGGCCCGGCGCTGGGATCTGCTGTTGCTTGCTCCCGCCCTGTGCACCATCGTGCTGAGCCGCTTCAGGAAGTATGCGCTCATCTTAAACCCCAGGATCAATCTTGTTTCCGCTTTTTTCGTGATCATGTACCTGGTGATGCTGCTCGGAAACCTCAACTATTATGTGGTGCTTTCTGTTTTCCCGGGCTACGAAAACGATATCACCAGAACCAATCTTTACTGGATTGGCTGTATGGGCTTTTTTGCGGCAGGGGTGATCCTGCACCAGCAATCCGGTAAAAAGGCGGGCAGGCGGCAGGCTGGACCGGTTTATCCGCTTTCCTTGCGGCTTGTGATTGTGTTGTTTATTCTTTCTCTGCTGAGTGTGAGCGTAGCGTTTTTCAGTCTCGGCCTGATCCCCTTCATCGGGGGTGTGGGAACCGGAGAACGCTATACAGGCTTTTCAGGCAGTTCCCTTCCGGTACGTTTCTGGTCGCTCTGTGTGCTTTCCGGTCTTTTCTCGGCAGCCCTTTACTTATTTCACGCCAGAAAAAAGTTATACCTGCTTTTCTGGGGACTGTCATTTGTCATTTCGCTGTTTTTTATCATCCGGGTTTATCCCTTCCTGCTGCTGGCTTCCACTGTAGTTGCCTTCCTTTTCACGATGGGTTCAGCCAGAAAGATCACCCTGACGCTGCTGCTCATCTCCATCCTCTACCCTGTTTCCAACATGCTCTTTATCGACCACCGCACCGGCGAAATAACCAACCCCGTCAGAAACGCCTCATCCCTGCATTATATCCAGCGGAACTTTATCTATACCACTTTCAACGAGTATTCACAATTGAACATCATCATCAACCGCTATGATGAACCTTTGAAATACGGGGAAACCTTCCTGTCTGTCCCGGTATCCCTGATCCCTGCCCCGGTACTGGCGGTATTTAAGATCGACAAGCAGGAAATACAGCGGAACAATTCTGCCGTGATCACGGCCGGCTTTCTGAATTCCACAAGTTCAAAAGGTCTGAGAATCGGGATCACAGGAGAATTGTTCATCAATTTCGGTTTTTACGGCATGTGCTGTATGATCCTTTTCGGGATCGCCATCAGCTATATTCATAACAAACTGAACTATTACGCCCCCACCGACTTCAGACATACCGCCTTCATCCTTTTTTACGGCCTGTTCATTTACGCCCTCATCAGCCAGATTGACGCTATTTCGTCTATGCTGGCCAATTATTTCATCGTCGTGATGATGATCATGATATTATCAAAAAAACGAATCTATGGAACCTAACAGTCAGTCGCACACCCTTTTGATCACGGGTGGTACCGGTTCATTCGGCAATACCGTGTTGAGGGAATTTCTCAACCGGGATGTTTTCGGAGAGATCCGGATTTTCTCGAGGGATGAAAAGAAACAGGACGACATGCGCCGTAAATACAGCAACGGCAAACTCAAATATTACATTGGCGATGTCAGGGACCGGCATTCGGTGGACATGGCGATGCGGGGAGCGGACTATGTCTTTCATGCGGCTGCACTCAAGCAGGTACCCTCCTGCGAGTTCTTCCCGATGGAAGCCGTCAGAACCAATGTACTCGGAACGGAACATGTGCTGGAAAGCGCCATGCAAAACGGGGTGAAGCGTCTGGTACTGCTGAGTACCGACAAAGCGGTGTACCCCGTGAATGCCATGGGTTTATCCAAAGCATTGAGCGAGAAGGTGATGCTTGCAAAAAGCCGGGAACTGAACGGGAGGGCTGCTTGTTTTTGCGGCACGCGATACGGCAATGTGATGGCCTCCCGCGGCTCTGTCATCCCCTTGTTCATCAGCCAGATCAGGGCCGGCAAAGCAATCACGGTGACCGATCCGCATATGACCCGTTTCATGATGACCCTGGAAGAAGCAGTGGACCTGGTGTGGTATGCTTTCAACAAAGGCAACAACGGAGATATTTTCGTACAGAAAGCGCCTGCCGCCACCCTTGCAGTTCTGGCCGAAGCACTGACAGACCTTTACAATGCCGCACTGCCGGTAAGGGTGATCGGGACCCGCCACGGGGAGAAGTTGTTTGAAACGCTGGTGAACAGGGAAGAAATGGCCAGGGCCGAAGATATGGGTTCATATTACCGTATCCCCGCCGATACCAGGGACCTGAATTACGGCAAATATTTCACCGAAGGCGAGGCAAGGGTTTCGGAAGTGGAAGATTACACTTCCCATAATACCCATCTGCTGAATGTGGAGGAGATGAAACAATTGTTGCTGAAACTGCCCCTGATACGGAAGGACATCCTCGGAGAAAGCCCGGAATACACCGATGAGGTGTGACAGGAATCATCAGACAAACTGAAATATCACATGCCATGATAAAAACAGGAATCACAGGACAGACAGGTTTTATCGGGACACATCTCTTCAACACCCTGGGCCTCATGCCGCACATTGACCGTATCCCTTTTGAAGATGAGACTTTCGGGGATGAAGCGAAGCTTGCTGACTTTGTTGCTTCGTGCGATGCGGTGGTTCACCTGGCTGCCCTGAACCGCCATCACGACCCGGATCTGATTTACAACACCAACCTGGACCTGGTGAAAAAGCTTATCCGGGCCTGTGAAGTCAGCGGCAGCAGGCCGCATATCCTCTTCGCCTCATCCACCCAGGAAAGCCTCGATAATCCTTACGGCAGGTCGAAACAAGAGGGAAGGGAAATGTTTGAAGCCTGGGCAGCCAGAAATGCTGCCTGTTTCAGCGCCTTTATCATCCCAAATGTCTTCGGCCCTTTCGGCCAGCCTTACTACAATTCGGTGGTGGCCACCTTCTGTCACCAGCTGACACACGGCGAAACACCCCGCATCGATCAGGACAGCGAAATGAAACTCGTCTATGTGGCCGGTCTGGTCAGTGAAATGATATCCCGCTTGGAGAAGGTGCAGGAATACAGGGACTCAGGACACACCGAATGCATCCGTGTCGCACATACCACCACCATGACCGTTTCCGCACTGCTTAATAAACTGGAACACTTCAAGGGATTGTATTTCGACCACGGCATCATGCCCGATCTGGGAAACGTTTCCGACCGCGATCTCTTCAACACCTTCCTTTGTTACATTGATCACGGCAGCTTTTTCCCTTTTCACCTTAAAACCCACTCCGACCATCGCGGCAGTTTTACGGAACTCATCCGGCTGAACAGCGGCGGACAGGTGTCTTTTTCCAGCACCCGTCCGGGCATTACACGCGGAAATCACTTCCACACCCGGAAAACGGAACGTTTTGCCGTCATTGCCGGACAGGCAAGCATTTCCATCCGCAGGACCGGTACCGCCCAGATCCATACCTTTCACCTCGACGGAAGCCGCCCCGCCTTCGTCGATATGCCCGTATGGCATACCCACAACCTGACCAATACGGGACAGGACGAACTCCTGACGGTGTTCTGGATCAACGAGCATTACGTGGACGAAGACAGCGATACCTTCTTTGAAAATGTCTGACTGGATTGCTTTAAGTTTAGGAGTTTAGCTGGTTTAGAAGTTTAGAAGTTGGTTTACTATATTTGATTAATACTATTTAAGATGCGTGTTTATAGTTTTGAGAAATTGATCGTATGGCAAAATGTCAGACAATTGGTGACTGAAATTTACAATGTTTCAACCTCATTCCCAAAGTTTGAAGAGTACGGTCTGGTCAGTCAAATCCGCAGATCTGTGGTTTCCATCAGCTCTAACATTGCAGAAGGTTCTTCAAGAAATTCTGCAAAAGAACAATCCCACTTTTATCACATAGCTTATGGTAGTACCGTGGAACTACTAAGTCAGTTAATATTATGCGCTGATTTAAAATACATTACTGACAAACAATTGCATACTTTACGAGAAATGCTGGAAAACATCACAAGTCAGTTGAACGCCCTTCACCAATCAACTTCTAAACAATAAAACTAAACCCTAAACCCCTAAACCAGCTAAACAACTAAACAACTAAACCCTTCCAACCATATGAAACGCCTCAAAACAGCAACCTTCGTCGGGACGCGGCCGGAAATCATCCGCTTGTCGCGAACCATGGCCCTGTTGGACCGTTACACCGAACAGGTCATCATTCACACGGGCCAGAATTATGATTACGAATTGAATGAGGTTTTCTGGAAGGAGCTGGAACTGCGTCGACCGGATCATTTCCTGGCAGTGGACACCTCGAGCCTGGGTGCCACGGTAGGCGATATCCTGCGGAAATCGGAGGAAGTCCTGCTGCTGGAAAAACCCGATGCGGTGCTGGTGCTGGGAGATACCAACTCCTGCCTGGCAGCCTATATGGCCAAACGCATGCATATCCCCATCTTCCACATGGAAGCCGGAAACCGCTGCTTCGACGAGAGGGTGCCCGAAGAAACCAACCGTCGGATCATCGATCATATCGCTGACTTCAACCTGGTATATACCGAACATGCCCGCCGCCACCTTTTATCGGAAGGACTGCCCCACAACCGGATCTTTCTGAGCGGGTCGCCCATGAAAGAAGTCCTGGATTATTACAAACCCGGCATCGAACGCTCCGGTGTCCTTCAGGAACTGAACCTTGCGGAAAAGGCCTACTTCCTGGTATCCATCCACCGGGAAGAAAACGTGGACAGTCCCGCAACCCTGAAACACCTCCTTGGTATCCTCGATCTGCTGGCCGCTGCATATGGGTTCCCTTTGATCGTATCGACGCATCCGCGCACCAGGAAAAGAATAGCGGCAATGGATGCTTCCCTCTTGTCTGACCACGGCCTGATCCGCTTCCTAAAGCCATTCGGATTCTTAGATTATGTGAAGCTGCAACAGCATGCCCTTTGCGTGATCTCTGATTCCGGAACCATCAGCGAAGAGTCGGCCATCCTCTCCTTCCCGGCTGTCAGCCTCAGACAGAGCATGGAAAGGCCGGAAGCCCAGGATGCCGGTACCATCATTCTGACCGGCTTCGATCCGGATGCCGTGATGGCCTCGGTTGCCATGGTCATCGAAGAATTCCGTGAAAACCGGCAATCGCGGAAAATTCCGGAAGACTATACCATCACCGACACCTCCGCCAGGGTGGTAAAGCTGATCCTTGGAAGCACCCGCCTGAAAAAGCTGTCCTGAAAAGACCATGAGGATCACCATCTATACATCGGGAGATTTTCCCCACGGGCTGGCCCCCGAGAACTTTGTCAGGCAGATGGCTCTGGGACTGCAGGCTGCAGGTGCAGGGGTGAATGTCATCCGTTGGAGGGGAAGGCGTTATCCGCATCCCAATGACACAACGGTGCCTGCCGGGAATTTCCTGTTCCCGAAACCTTTTCAGCATGAAATCCTGAAATTCGCCGAGCTGATCCTGCTCATCCTGTTTATTCCCTTTAAACTGATTTACAGGAAAATCTTTCACCGGGATCAGGTGGTGGTCCTTTACGGCCTGGAATACTTCTATATCGTCTTTCCCTTCCTGCTGATCTGCAGGCTCACGGCCGTGAAATGCTTCAGGGTCATCACCGACAGTTATACAAGCCAGGCCATTGCCCCCGTGTTTTGGAAGCGGCCCAAGGTGTTCTTCTACCGATTGCAGTCACGCTGTTTCGACCGCTTCCTCAACGGAGTGCTTGTCCTGTCAGAACACCTCCGTGAGGACTGCCTGAGGAACGGGCTTCAGGAAGGAAACATCCTGCTGATCCCTCATTTCATCGATCTGAAAAGGCAGGACGCAACGGAAGGGCCGAAGCCTGTGAAAAACAGAATCGGGTATGTGGGCACGCCCAGTCCGGCCAATGGTATCCTCGACCTGGCGGCCGCCTTCCGGATCGTGTCGGAACGCCTGCCGGATCCGGAACTGATGATAGCCGGCAAGACCGGTATGGAAACAGAGAAAGAAATCAGCAGCATAGCAGGCAGCAAGGGGAAAGTGCTGTTCAGGGGCATGCTGCCGGGCGTTCAAGCCAGGGAGGCCATGCTGTCGTGTGCCGTGCTGGTAAATCCTAGGAAAACCGGACTCTGGGCTGATGCCGGCTTTCCGACCAAACTGGGAGAATACTTTTCCACGTGCATCCCTGTCGTGCAGACCAGGGTAGGTGACCCTTCCCGTTATCTGACCGACCTGAAAGAGGTGGTGTTTGCCGAACCCGATAACCCGGAATCCCTGGCTGATGCCATTCTCTATGTACTGGAAGATCCTGTAAGGGCTGAAGCCATCGGTAAAAATGGTTTCGACTGGGCCCTGGCCAAGCTCGACCATCTCACCAACGGAAAGAAACTGCTTGCCTTCATCAAAGCACATTGAAACAGATGAACATCCTTATCGTACACAGCAAAAATGCAGGCATCGTAAGCCCCTTCATCCTGGAGCAGGCGGAGAGCATCCGCAAAACAGGCATTGCAGTGGAATACTTCGGCATTGTGGGGAAAGGAATCACGGGTTACCTGAAAAACATGCCTGCATTCCGCAGGATGATAAGGGAATACAGCCCGGACCTCATCCATGCGCATTATGGTTTATCCGGTCTTTTTGCCAACCTGCAGCGGGAAATCCCCGTCATCACCACCTTTCACGGATCCGACCTTGCCGACCGCAGAGCAAGACAGTTCTCCCTCCTGGCCCGGCGCTTGTCGGCTGCTTCCGTCTTCGTTTCCCAAAGGATGACACAATTTTTGCCGCGACTTCAGAACCCTTTGATCATTCCCTGCGGCGTAGACACTGCCGTGTTCGGGCAACTGCAGGCGGAGTCCCTGCCCAAACCGCCCGCCATCGTGCCCGGCAGGATCAATGTCCTCTTTTCCTCCGCATTTTCAAAACCGGTGAAAAATGCCGCCCTGGCACACGCAGTCTGCCGGAAGGCGGAAGCCGCTACCGGGAAGAAAATCAGCCTGATTGAACTGAAAGCTTATACGCGCCCGGAAGTGAACGCCCTGATGATGCATGCCGACTGCCTGCTGATGACTTCCCTGTCGGAAGGTTCTCCGCAGTTCATCAAGGAAGGCATGGCCTGCAGCCGGCCCATCGTCAGCACCGACGTGGGCGACGTCAGGTGGCTGACGGGAGATACGGCAGGCTGCTTCGTGTCTGCCGCAGATCCGGAGCTGCTTGCCGGAAACCTGGTGAAGGCATTGGAATTCAAAGAGACCCGTGGCCGTGAACACATTTTAAGCCTCGGGCTCGACCTGGAAAGCATCGCTCACAGGCTAACAGCCCTGTACGAAGGTGTGCTGCACGAAAAAAGAAAAACAGGAAAGAACCACCATGCAGAAAAACACTGATTCAGAATCCTCACAGGCAATGAAATGAAATATCCATGTTCTGCAGACACCAACCGAAAATGATCAAAAGCATGGATATTCCCCCGCAGGAAGCGGGACAGGCATCTGACCATTAAAATCAAAATTATTAACAGATGAAAATACTCATCGATCTGGGTCACCCGGCCCATGTACATTACTTCAGGAACTTCGTCCGCATCATGCAGGAGAAGGGTCATCACTTTCTCTTTACCGCGAGGGACAAGGAAGTGCTGCATCAGTTACTCGAACGTTACGGCATCCCTTATGTGAACAGGGGAAAGGGCAGATCCTCCATGAGCGGGAAGGCCGCCTATATCCTTTACGCGGATGCCATCCTCCTGCGGGAAGCCCTGCGCTTTAAACCCGACCTCTTCCTGAGTTTTGCCAGTCCCTACGCAGCCCACGTTTCCCGCCTGGTGAGAAAACCTCACATTACCTTCGACGACACCGAACATGCCAGGCTCGCACACCGGCTGTACGAACCTTTTACCGATGTGATCCTCAGTCCCGACTGCTTCCTGCATCCTTTCAGCCGGAAACAGCTTTTTTTCCGGAGCTATATGGAAATGTGCCACCTGCATCCGTCCTATTTCCGTCCTGACGCATCCGTGCCGGAGCAACTCTCGCTGAAAGCAGGGGATCCTTACGTGATCCTGCGTTTTGTTTCATGGCAGGCAAGCCACGACATCGGGCAGTCGGGACTGTCGGCTGAAACCCGGAAAAGGCTGGTGCATGAGCTGAGCCGCCATGCCAGGGTGTTTATCTCCTCCGAAGGAGCGCTTCCCGCCGAATTTGAGCCATATAAACTGAATATTCAGCCGCAGCAACTGCACCACCTGCTGGCCTTTGCGTCCCTGTATATCGGCGAGGGTTCGACGACGGCATCGGAATGCTCCGTACTCGGAACCCCGAATATCTACGTCAACAGCCTGGTGGTGGGATACTGCCGGGAACAGGAGGAGAAATACGGACTTTGTCAGCACTTTACCACCGACCGGGGCGTAGTGGAAAAAGCCCTCGAACTGCTGACAGCCGGTGCCAAAAACGAAGCAAGCGCCGAAGGCCACCGGCGGCTGCTGGCCGACAAGATTGACCCCACCACTTTCATGGTCTGGTTTGTGGAAAACTATCCTTCAAGCGTCACGATATTAAAGGATAACCCTGATTTTCAATTGCGATTCCGTTGATTCCGGCAGGCAAGCCACATCTCCGCCCGAAGCCTGCCCTCAAACGCTCCCAGCCCGGTTTTTTCATAGTCTCCATGACAACGTATCAAAATGTCTTATATTTGTATTCTCCTCCGGGAGCACGCAATATACATAGAGCCAGCTTCTCATTTTCGTTTATGCCGATGACTCCGGATGCACACATTGCATTCCTGTGGTCTTTCGGCATAGGAAAAATTTGGAGTATACCATATTAGTATTTACCTTTGTAATATCAAACAAAGGAATCTTATGAAAACACTATCATTAAAATTGGATGATGCGGTCTTCGCTGAGACGGAACATGTGATCAGTCATATCAAGAAATCAAGAAACAGGTATATCAATGATGCCCTGAATTATTACAACAAGGTTCAAAAAAGGAAATTGTTAGCCTCCAAGCTGGAAAAGGAATCAAAACTTGTAAAAAATGATTCATTGCGTGTTCTTCATGAATTTGAAATGATTGACTATGAACGCTAAGCAGTTTGAAATTTGGATTGCAGATCTTCATCCAACAATTGGAACTGAGCCGGGGAAAGTGAGACCGGTCATTATTATCCAAACAGACCTTTTAAACAAGCACCACCCATCATCAATTATTTGTCCAATAACAACAAATGTTCAAAAGGAAGTCGAAATCTTAAGAATTCATTTAAAGAAGGGTTGTTGCGAGCTAGAAGAAGGTTGTGATATCATGATTGATCAAGTCAGGGCAATTGATAATAAAAGGTTGATAAGAAAAGTTGGAAATATTCCAGCCGAGTTGGGAAAGTCAATCAAGGAGAACCTGAAAATTCTATTTGATCTTGAATGAAATTATTGGATGTCGCCTGAGGTACACCCGTGCACCTGTGCACACGCGCACACGCTGCCCTGTAGTCAGCTCACCCCGCTCTCATCTCTTTTTTTTCTATTGACCCCTTGACAACGCATCAAAAAGCCTTATATTTGGATTCTGCTCCGGACACATTTCAATTGCATGGCAACATTCGTCAAACTTTCGTATGTTTGAAATAATGGCAGCTTTAAGAAAGTCTGGTATAAGTATGATAGCCGAATGTTTGCGGGTATGGGGATTTTGTGGCAAGGCAAAAAAAAGAAAAGGAAAAACAAAATAAAGGAAGTCAAAATGAAAAAAATATACATCTTCTTGGCATCATTGCTTGTAGTCAATGTGACATTTTCACAATGGGTGCAACAAAATTCAGGTACCACAAAAAATCTTAATTCTGTTTACTTCACTGATTTAAACATAGGTTATGTGGTTGGCGATTCGGGAATAATACTGAAAACATCTGATGGTGGAAATCAATGGGCAACAATACCTTCAGGGACAACGAATGATCTAAAGTCAATATCTTTTCCCTCTACAACTACTGGTTATGCAGTAGGAGGGAACGGAACTATTCTTAAAACATTTGATGGAGGAGCAACATGGGCCGTTCAGACCTCTGGAACAAATGCTCAGCTTATCTTTGTTCACTTCCCCGTGCAGGATACTGGTTATATCGCAGGATGGAATTGTTTACTTAAAACTACAAATGGCGGTTCAAGTTGGATCAAGATTGACTCTGTATGGTATCCAGAATCGGTATTTTTCATCGATGCAAATATCGGTTATACGGTTGGTGACGATAGTTGGGCCGGATGGGGCAATATAGTCAGAAAAACGGTTGATGGCGGAATAAACTGGACAAATCAGACGGTCGGTTTTGATTTACTTACATCCTTATATTTCATTGATGAAATGACGGGGTACGCTGTTGGATCAGTTATTGCCGGTGCAGGCGGAAGTGTTCATAAAACAACTGACGGAGGAATAACATGGACGAGTCAAGATATTTTTCTTAGCCCAAGATCGGTTTTTTTTCCAAATGCAGATACAGGCTACATTGCTGGTTATAGCATTGGTTTAGACCATGGGGCTATATTCAAAACCACTGATGGAGGCATAACCTGGTTTGATCCTTTATCAGTATTGCTCCCAATCAATTTGAATTCAACAGTTTTTTTTGATGGATTGACCGGGTATACAGTTGGACTGGGAGGCACTATCCTCAAAACAGATAATGGAGGTATAACAGCAGCCCATGAGCTTCAACAATCAAGGAGTGTATTCGAACTCTTTCCAAATCCTTCATCGGACTTACTAAATCTGGAGATTTCAGAACCCACTTCCTGTGATCGTGTTACAATAATTAATTCACAAGGGCAGATTTTGCAGGAACATATTATTATTTCTATAAATCTTTTACAACTTGATATTAGCAGGATGAGCACTGGTATCTACTATATCGAATTACAAAATGGTCACTCATCTATAGTTAGAAAATTCATGAAACAATGATGCCCTGCCCCTAACATGCTTGCAACCTCAACAAAGCTAACATTGACAATGCTTAGCTAAGGTTAGTCGTTGCTGCGGCTGCAAGTGAGACGTTATGGGCATGGCAACAAAAAGTAACACCTAAAAAAAGGAAGTCAAAATGAAGAAGTTTTATCTTTTTATTATCCCATTGCTCTTCTGTGTCGGACCAGGTTCTTATGGACAATGGTCTTACACAAATTTATCCGCACCCAAAGCATATATGGGTGTTGCATCTCTGGGATCGAAGGTTTATTTTGCGGGTGGGATGAATGATTCAGGTTTAAAATCTACTGTTGAGATTTATGACTTTTCAACCGGTTTATGGGATACGACTCAGCACTTGTCTGTTGCCCGTGATCTGGTTACTGCAACAACCTGCGGTAGCAAAGTCTTATTTGCCGGCGGGGTTGATTTTTTTTCATCTTCAAACGTTTATGCAACAGTTGACATTTATGATACCCTGACTAATCAATGGAGTGTACACCAACTCTCGGCAGCGCGACTCAATATAACCGCATTGAGCTTTGGCAACAAGGTATTATTTGCAGGCGGTGCAAATACTCAGCTCCAAGCTTTTGACAACATTGACATATATAATTGCGCAACAGACACATGGTCTGTGGAATATTTGCCAGTGCCAAGGTTCACCTATGGTGGGGTTGTAAACAATCTTGGAATCCTTCCCGGCGGATATGATTCTACTGGAGGCGTAACTAAAAGGGTTGACATATACAACTTTACTACTGGTACGTGGAGCGTTGATTCACTCTCAGTTGCAAGAGCGTGGGTTGGCGTTACCACGATTGGTGATAAAATGCTGATAGCTGGCGGAGCCACCCATGATGCCATCCAGAGTAATGTTGTTGATATTTATGATGCTTCAACAGGTATTTGGACTGATACAACCCTATCTATAGCGAGATCTTTTTGTGATAATCAAAATGTGGTTAATGTTTGTGGGAAAGCATATTTTATCGGAGGTGGTAAAATGAACTTGAATGGGCCATATTGGGAAGCTGCTTATAACCAAATTGACATCTATGATCTCACAACAAATACCTGGTCGGTGGATAATATTCCTACTATAACAGCGACCGTACACCGTGCCGCTGCTTCAATTGGTGATCAGTTTATCATTGCAGGTGGCATCTGGGGTAGTTATTCTTCAAATGCAGAGATTTATTCTTGTATTAACACGAATGTTGAAATAATCCCAGAAAAAAATTTAATCATCTATCCCAATCCTTCGACCGAATTAATTACAATTTCTTTACCAGAAAATTCACTCCCAGGTCATCTGTCTATAATAAATCCAATCGGTCAGGAAGTTTTGCAGCAAACTATCACAAACTCCTTTGCTCATATTGACATCAGAGAAATGCCAACAGGAATCTATTTTGCAAAGGTTATATGTGGAAATAAAATTCATACCGTAAAGATTATAAAAGAATAATGCCCTGCCCCCAACAAACCGTCAGCGGAGCAATGCGGGCGGGTTCCGCGGGCTGGCATTCACCATACCGGCAAATATTAAGGGAAAACAAAAACAGGAACAAGTAAAACCCGCACTGCGGCTGCCGGCAAGCGTTTTATGAGATTATAAACAAAAAACACCAACAAATATGAAAATAGCATCCTACAACGTAGAAAACCTCTTCAATAGAGTCAAAGCATTCAATGAAGACCAAAGAACAGCGACAAAGTATATTAATGAAGTGGCTGAACTTAATGTTTTATTTGAAAAGGAAATTTATAGCAATACGGACAAATTAAGAATGTTAACCCTTTTTCAAGAACTTGGGCTTACAAAAACTGATATATCAAAATATGTTATCGTTAGAAAAATCAGGGGAAAAATTGTACATAGACCCAGGGGAACGGCTGAAATCAGCATATCTGCAAATGGTCGAAAAGATTGGATTGGATGGGCTGAATTAAGAACTGAACCTGTTGATGAAGTGGCTATGTACAATACAGGCAGAGTAATGAGAGACTTAAATGCTGATGTCCTCGCAGTCATAGAAGCTGAAGATAGAATTACTTTAAAAACATTTAGTGATACTATTATAAGTAAGGTAAATGGAAAGCCTTTCGAGAAAGTTATGCTAGTTGATGGAAATGATGAAAGAGGGATTGATGTGGGAATAATGACACAAAATGGTTATCAAATAGATTTAATAAGGACCCATATTTTTGATACAAATATAGAAGGCAATAAAGTATTTAGTAGGGACTTGCCTGAGTATAAAGTAATCACACCGGCCGGAAATGTCGTTTGGATATTGCCAGCTCACTTCAAAAGTAAATTTGGTGGTAATGACCCAAGATCTCAAAATAAAAGAAAAGGAGAAGCGGAAAAGGCAGTTGAAATATACAACAGACTTAGAAATGAGGGGCATGAATTCATAATCATATGCGGGGATTTCAACGACACTCCAGATAGTATTCCATTATCACCACTATTAAATAATACCGACTTAAAAGATTTTTCAGAACACGATACATTTGTAGTAAATGATAATGGTGGTATAGGAACTTTTGGGAATGGTTCAGACAACAATAAAATTGATTATATTCTTCTATCACCTTCTCTATTCAATAGAGTTACAGCTTGTGGAATTTTTAGAAAAGGTGCCTGGGCAGGTAAACGCAATCCTAAATGGGAAATGTATCCAGAACTGACAGAAGAACACCACGCTGCAAGCGACCATCACGCAATTTGGTGCGACATAAATATTGACTACTGAAATGAAAAATTACCTAACATAACAGCACCTTCCCAAAAGTGGCGGTTCAGTGGTCAAATCGAGCTTTGTGCTTCAATCAAAGTTTCTGCTTGGTTGCCAGTGAAGTAATTCGAATCCGCCACCTTCCTATAGCTGCAAAACGTTAGACTATGTAAAAAAACGAATGAATATGAATAATTTCATCTGAAAAATCAGCAAAATTACTCTGAGCGGTCAGCAAAACCAAGCGGGGAGTCTGTGTTGAACGGCAATGTTCACCCGTGCAAACGTACACCCGTGCACCTGTGCACACGTCCGGGTAGGGCGGATCGTTACCTCCCCGCCCCCCCACAGATCCGGACGAGCGGATTTCCCGCATCCGGTTCCTCCTACAACGGTTTCGCTAAAGAGCTGTGGTAAATTTTGGGAGGAAGTAGCGGGTAGACTTTTAGAACCCTGTTGGAAAACTGTTCCCAATTAAACTTCGTACCTCCTCGTCGATTCAGCCAAATAAACAGGAACCGACTGACCTTGTGCGAATAGGAACCCAGGCTCCTGGAGTTACCCGTGATGCCAAAATAGTTGTAATGTCCTCTGAGTTTGATGTTCAGTTGCTCAATCAACAGTTTCACCTTCATGTGCCTGTTGGCCTTGAGCCATGTAAATGTACTCCTGAGACTCTTTCTCAGACTTTTCTTGCTGGTCTTGCGTTTCAGCACCCGTTTCCCGTTCAGGCTTACCCCCATGTAGTGGGTAAACCCAAGAATGAAAGTCGAACGTGGCCGGTAAACTCTGGTCGTACTTCGACAGGCTTATCATCCGGGTTTTCTCCGGGTGAAGCCTGAGTCCGTATTTTGAAAACCGCTTGAAAATGACCTTCATAACTCTCTGTGCATCTTCCTTCCTTTCAAATCCCATCACAAAATCATCTGCATAGCGTACCATAAAACTTTTTCCCTTTAATAGTACTTTGATTTCATGGTACCACGCATCCAATACTGTGTGCAGAAAGATATTGCTCAATAGCGGTGAGATTACCCCTCCTTGGGGTGTCCCTTCTCTCTCGTAATGTAGCGTCTCGTCCTCCATTACCCCCGCTTTAAGCCACTTGTCTATCTGCTTCCTTACCACTCCGTCCTTTATCCGTTGGTCTAAAAGCATCCGCAGTTGTCCGTGGTCTATGCTCCCAAAATAGTTCTCAATATCTGCATCCAGAATATACAGCACGTGATTGTCCATCACTTCCTGCCATACTCGTTCCAACGCCTGATGTTGTGATCTGCCCGGTCGGAATCCGTAAGAGGTATCGTAAAAGTCCTGCTCATATACCGGTTCTACAACCATCTTTACTGCTTCCTGCAGTATCTTGTCTTCAATGGTTGGTATCCCGATGGGGCGGCGCTTCCCGTTTTCCTTATTTATGTAGATTCTCCGCACCGGTGGTGCATAGTAGCTGCCCGTTTTGAACCTCCCCAATAAATCCGGCAACTTTCTCCCTGATTCCCTTTCGTATTCTTCATACGTTTTCCCATCTACACCTGCTGCCGAATTCTTGTTCAGTTTCTTCAGGCTTTCTTCCAACCAGCTCTCATCAATGTAATGATGAAGGTTGGTTATCGGTTCCCCTGCATGTGCTCTGGCCGTTTTGGCTATGAGCTCTCGTTTCGTTGACATTGTTTCCATGTCTCTGGTACATTTAATGTTTCACTTAAGCCCGCCCGTTGTAAGACATCTCCCTTCCCTACTCGCTGGCTTTCCCGGACGGATTTCCCAACTTTCAATCAGTACTATGAAGATGTTAAGACTGCCTGCCCTCTTCTCTTGCATTTCGTTTCCTTATAGCTCGATACCTTTACCACATGCCCCGGTTCTTGGCGTCAGTAAGTATGGCATGTTGTCTTCACTGACCTGGATTGTTGTTCCACCGGTATTCCTTAACCGGCATTACGCAAAGGAAGGGCGAGGCTCTCCCAAGTTCCCGTGCCTGCCTGTTGTTCATTTGGTGTGTTCTCCGACCCCGGCCTGTTCTCGCAGCCTCACCCTGACGGCTGTCCGATACTGCTCCCGCCTGTGCAACGACAAAAGCTCCGGCATTTCTGCAATTTCGAGGCTCAATAGCACATCTTTTGAACTCCCTGTCTACGCTTCATGCCTGCATTTCTGCAGACGATGCAAGACTCGGTTACAGCTGGTGGTTAGCCTTTACTGTTCAGGATTGGTTACCTGATGGCAAGCTTAAAAGGTTTCAAAGAACTGTTTCTTATTCCCCTTTAACGGGTTTAGCTTGGCGCAATGCACACGTGCACACGCGCACACGCTGCCCTGCTGTCAGCTCAACCCGCTCACACATAAATTTTCTATTGTCCCCTTGACAACGCATCAAAAAGCCTTATATTTGTATTCTCCTCCGGACACATTTCAACTGCGTGGCAACATTCGTCAAACTTTCGTATGTTTCAAATAATGGCAGCTTTAAGAAAGTCTAATATAAGAGTGATAGCCGAATGTTTGCGGGTATGGGGATGTTACCACTCATTGAAAAATCAAAACAAGATGCAAATCCTCGTTCAAGAATGAAAAAGATTCTTCTTCTAATGTCAATTCTTCTTCCGTTGTACTGCTTTTCCCAAACAGAAACAGAGAAGTATAAATTAGTAATGCGTTTTATTGAAGATTCAATTGTAAAGAATCGTAACGAATATTACATTGATAATCAAATAAAAGGAAAGACAGATTGGACGTATTTTCATGGATTTTCTTGTTCTGAAACTCAGCATCAGCTGATACTAGAAATTGTTGAAAATGGTACACATAGTATTAGTACTTTAATTGATCCAAAATTAATTCCTGCTAGAAATAGAAATAATGAAAATAAATATAAGGTTACGCTTCATACGATAGTCAAGTATAATAATATATGGTCTACCCAAATTAAAGTACTAAATAGCGATAGTGAAAAATGGGATTGGTATTCCCTAATATTCATTGAAAATGATATGATTGCCAATTTTTGGAGTGCAAATTGGCATGCTGAACACTAATATTGGAACTAACATGGATAATATTAATGATCCAATAAATTTAAAACTGAAAATAAACGAGTGGTAACACGCCTGCAAGCTCAAGGCGGGGATAATCGGTTACCAAACATTACAAGTACTTGCAAACATGATTGTTAATTTGAACTATCCACCTCTAAAACCCGCCCTTCGCCTGCAGGCCAAGCGTTCATAAAAACTTTCGACAATGAAAAAATTATTGAATTATACTGCAATTGTAGCCTTATCTGTGATTGCTATTTTGGGTGGATGTAAAAAAGACAGGGAAGTAATACAGACTCCTGCTAAAACAATCAATGGGTCGGCTCAAAAGGGTCCATTTCTTCATGGGACTTCAATCACTGTTTATGAATTAGACCAAAACTACGCTCAAACTGGTAAAACATTTTTAACGCAAATTACTGATAATGCAGGAAGTTTCAATATTAATAACGCAAGCCTGATATCCGGCTACATAACCATTCGAGCTGATGGATTTTACTTCAACGAAGTGTGTGGCTCAAATTCTGTTTCTCAAATTACACTCAATTCCATTTCAGATATCAGCAGCACATACGCAATACATGTAAATACATTAACCCATCTTGAAAAACCAAGAGTAGAATACTTATTGGGAACCGGGCTAGCATTCGATTCTGCCAAAACAGTGGCTCAATCAGATGTACTCAATATTTTTAATATCTCTGCAACGGGCATTCAAAATTCAGAATATCTTGATATTTCAAATTCAGGAAACGGTAATGCAATATTGCTTGCAATTTCTTCAATATTACAAGGCTTTAGAACCGAAAGTGAGCTTTCATCTTTATTATCAACAATTAGCAATGATATTAGCTCTGACGGAGTATTAAACGATACTTCCACTATGTCCTCCATTATTGACCATGCTATTTTACTTGATACATTTTCCATTCGAAATAATATTACCAATTACTATTTAAACTTGGGAATTACACCTTCCATCTCAAATTTTGAGTATTACATACAGCAGTTTATAAATAACACAACTTTCCCGATAACAAATTCTGTAATAACTTATCCTCCGACTGGTATGTATGGCGACAACATTCTTGCGAAAAGTCAATTGATTTACAATGGCGAACAATTTAGCATGAAAGTTAATTTAAAAAGGTGTATTCAATTTAAAATCAGAGTTCATTTAATAAGTGGATCCGTATGGGGATACCTTCATGGCACATCTGCCAACTGGAATATTACCACTTATGATTTTACCAATCAGGAACAATTTTTTACAGTAATAAACAACGAACAAGCTTCCGACTTGTCAATATCCTTTCACGCCGGCGGAACATATTTAATCGAATATTTTGAAACTAATTTATCAACACCTGCATTTTCAAAAACAATCACAGTGAATTAAAATGCCAGGTTGTTGAGCGACTGATAGTATTTTTCACTTGTGGATAATATAAGAGTACTTACTGAAAGCCAGAATGCCAATAATTATTATAAGGTCCTGAAAAACAGATTATACCGACACGGAATGAGTTTACGAGAAAATTACGATCCAGGGGTGTACGGCATTACTCGTACTAAACAGCTTTGCATTCGCAAACCTGTCAAGTATGAGTATAAACAGCTTTGCATTCGCAAACCTGTCAAGTATGAGTATAAAAGAAGAAGGTAGTGGTTGGTTGCAAATCGTAACCAACTGAAAATGCAATCAGGTAATGTAAGGTTTGATGAAGTCGGGTATAAGTCAGATAGTCAAATGTTGGCGGGTATGAGAATGTTGGCGGTCATTGAAAAACAACAAAGAAGACAGCAAATAGAAACCAAAAAATAATGTACCTTTTGCCTGAAGCTTAATAAGATCCAGTTGCTATTGACTGCAAATTATGAGTAATACAATAATATCCATACGATTTTTTAATGACCGGGAAGTGAGAGCAGTTTGGGACGAACAGAAGTCCAAGTGGTGGTTTAGTGTATTGGATATTGTAGCTGTACTTGCTGACCAAGGCGACTATACCAAAACACGAAACTATTGGAAATACCTTAAAGCCAAGCTGAAGAACGAAAAAAGTCAAGTGGTTAGTGCTACTACCCAGTTGAAACTTACTGCTCCTGACGGTAAAAAGCGTTTAGCCGATGTATTGGATTACCAAGGTATTATCGCCTTAGTTAAAGTCTTTCCCAGTCAAAAAGCAAACCGATTTATTGAATGGTTTATACCGAAAGAACACAGGAATGCGAAAATTTTGTTTCCAGGATCATCGGTATAAAGAATCTTTACTCATACTTGACAGGTTTGCATCGGCAAAGCTGTTTAGTATGAGTAATGCCGTACACCGCTGAAGTCCATATTTTCGGAAAACCATTCCGTGTCGGCATAACCGAAAATTGCTTCGCATTTTCACTAAGATTCAGTATAAAAATGGTCAGTGCCAAAAAAAAATGAAAACAGCGAATCGCCAACATCCGCTATAGCCGGCGCTCATCCAGCTGGATTGCTCTTCGCGATCGAGGGTGCTGTCGCACCGGTATATGTGGTAACCGTTAGCGTTCATTGACAAAATACACGTTCTCTTAATGACCTTTTCGTTTTCAATAACCTTAAATCATAATAATTATGAAAAAGAAGAGTAATACCTGGATTTTGCAAACGCTGGTTTTATTGGTTTGTTTCATTATGGTTAGTAGTTGCAAAGAAAGCGCAAATTATCTCTTTGCACAGGAAACCGGAAGTTTTACTGACCCACGAGACGGTAAAATCTATAAAACTGTAAAAATTGGTGATCAATGGATTATGGCAGAAAACTTTGCATATAAGCCGGATCAAGGTAACTATTGGGCTTACGCTAATGATACAAATAATGTTGCCATATATGGCTACCTATACGATTGGGGAACAGCAATGAAGATTGCCCCCGAAGGTTGGCATTTGCCTTCAAAAGAAGAATGGACAATATTTCGAAAATCCCTAGGAGGTAAAAGGGCAGTATGGAAATACTCACAAATTGTTTATAAACCACTGATAAAAGATGGGGTCAGTGGTTTTAATGCCTTGCTTGGTGGACTATTAGATTGTAATGGTAAATTCAAGTACCTTGGAGAGCAGACCGACTTTTGGAGTTCTACCGACAGCCGCTATGATGGCCCATGGCACTTTGCTGTTAATAGTAATAAAGATGGTATTCCACACGGCTCTGCTGACACAAAAAAAGATGGCTTCGCGGGATTAAAATCCTATGAATGCTATGGAAGTGGCAAAAGTGTTCGGCTTTTTAAAGACTGATTTTGCTAAAGAAGAAAAATAAGTTAACCCCTGTGTATGAGTATAAAGTGCGGCACGAAGTCGTACAAATAACTGTATACCGTCTTTGAAAAGAGAGCTTCACTCCATTTTTCGGCAGGCGGGGCTCATGTTTTTCTGCAGGCGTTCAAAGCTATCGAGTGAAGCCAGCATCAGCGGGCTGTGCTGGTCGTGGCAGGTGAGGCAGGCACCCGGGGCAAGGATGCGGCGCTGCTCAGCGGGGGTGAAGGGTCTGAGGGTACTTCTGGTGGCCAGCGGCGGTTTACGTTCGCCCATAAAAGGGATCCAGGCGTCGGCCGGCAGCTTGTCAGATCCTGACAATTCGTAAGCCGGAATAAACTGCCACTTTCCCAGTCCCGGGCCTGTTGCGACAAATTCCAGCCTGCCTTCGCCGTAACCGAGCGCCACCGGATCGTTGTGGCAGGATTTGCATGAGCGGCCCTTTCGCATGGTGGTATGGGCTTCAAGGGGCGCATACAGCCTGTGAAAGGACCGGTCCTTTTCCGCGGAACCCGGGAATGAAGCCTGATCCAGGGAGATGATCATACCGGGAACCACCGTTCTGATCACCCGCTTGCCTTCCCTGTGATCCACCCCCAGGCTGGGCAGGCTGTGCACAAAGGCGGCGACCTGCTCTGTCCATTGTCCTTTGGTTTCTTTCTTTGCCAGGTGGTCCCAACCCGTCTCAGCCGGACTGAATGCCGTGTGACAGCCGATACAGCGCGGCGCCCAGGCCGTGTGGCAGGAACTGCAGCTCAGGCTTTCATGGACCTTTCCCCTGACACAGGCGGGAGCCGGCGGGCGCAAGGGCAGATCCGCCGTGCCTCCCCTTATACGGAATACCATGCTGTCGCCCCTGAGCCTGGCTCCCGGCAGCGGCCTGCCGCTGATATCTCCGGCAATAAAGGGAAGCAGGCTGTCCATCCCCCACAGCCGCCTGATTTTGGCCGATTCATAGTCAAGATCCTCTGCCTGGAAAATCACCGGCGGAGCGATCCTGTGGCAGTCGGTACAGCGGATTTTCACTGCCTCCTCCTTGTGGCGGTATAGATTCCCGTCACCCATCACCTCCATGGCATCGTGACAGTCGGTACACTGCATGCCTATTTCGTGGTGGACATCCGCCGACACAAATTCCAGCAGCCTGCCATCGGCCAGTACCCGGTACTTTCCCCCTGCCTTGCCGGCCGTATCCTCCTCAAGGCATTCGTGCCAGCCCTCGTAGCTCAGGGCGATCCTTCCCGAACGGCTGTGACAGCCGAAACAATGGCTGTTGCCTGTCCGGATGCTGACAGCGGGGTGATCATATTCCCGCATCTCATTCCTGAACCTGCCCATCCTGTACTGCAGCAAAGCTTTTTCAGCCTTACGGTCGTATTGCAGATGACAGGCCAGGCAAGCGCCTCCCCTGCTGCTTTCCCCAAGGGGCCCGCTTTCGGTTTTCGGGTTCCCGAGATGGCAGGACAGGCAGAGATTCCGCAGGTGCAGCCCTGCCGGACTCTGACCAAGCCGGTGGATGTCGAAGAGCGAATCGGGCGACGGAAGCTCGCCGAAAACCCAATGGTTGACCGCAATCAGTCCGCTGAGCCTGGTCATCAGGCTGTTCCTGATCCGCGGCAACATTTCAGGATGACAGGCCGCCAGACCACAACTGCGTCCCACGTTGGCCAGATCACCGGGAATCGTGGTCATGTGGCGGTGCGCGATCCCCTGATCCATGCTGAAGATATTCCCTCCGTGACAGGAAGCGCATCCGATCTGCCGGGGATCATGTCCCGGACTGAACCCCCTGAAGCGGTCATGACAGTGCAGGCAGGATTCTTTACCGGCAAGGCTGTCGGTGAAAGTCAATCCTTTTGCATGATCTGCCAGTACAAACTGAACCCAGGGGTAACGTCCCCGGTTTTCTCCCTGCCCGGGAACAGTCAGTTGCCATTGCGCTCCCCTGAAGAAAATCGCCATGACTGTGAGAAGCGCATAGGACAGGGTATATAAGAGAAGGCCTGTCCTGATCAGCTTGGCGGTCCTTGTCCCGGCTGTCCTTAAAAGCCAGACCAGCATGATGAACACCAGGCCCAGGATCCACACCAGCATGGGCTCGGTGATCCAGTGGAGCAGCTCCTGCAGCCCTGCAAAATACCAGGGGCCTTTGAGTACGGGATCCAGTCCGTCATGAAGGGGGGGGATCAGCCACAGGACAGGGATTGCGAGCAACAGCAGGCTGAGAATAAAAGTCCTGCTTCCCGGCCAGAGTTTCCTGGCGTGTTCCCTGACGATCAGAAGCAGGAGGATGCTGGCGGTGGCCACATGGTGCAGATAGGGGATCAGCAGTGTTTCGCCCGGCCCGAGAAGGGAAGCGGCCAGCCATTGTTCGCCGGGGTCAAGGGCGTTGAGCAGGTTTCGGAATATCAGGGAGGCCTGTCTGCTGTCGGCATCCCCTTTGAGAAGAAAGCCGGTGAACATCAGAAAGAAAGCCAAGGGCAGGGCCATGCCGAGCCTGAACCAAACACCCGGCCGCAGGACAGTGAAGTTTTTTCTTCGCAGGTATCCCCAGAGATGGATCAGCAGGAATACCAGCATGAACTGAGCCGACCAGAAATGCAGGTTTCTCCAGAAAGAGGCCCAGGGATTGTACAGCAGGATTCCGCTGAGCGACAGCAGGGCATTTGCAGGATCGTAATGCAGCGAGAGGAACACCCCCGACAGCAGGCAAAGCAGGAAGGCGGCGGAAGCAAGCCCTCCGTAACTGACGCCCGCGAAAGCGGCTTTCATCGCGGCGGTACCACACTTCATGTTTCGCTGATTTCAGTGTAATATTGTTTCGTCACAGGATTCAAATGAACCGGCAGTTCCCTGAGGGATTTCAGGGCAGGCCCGCGTTCCACCCTGCCATCGCTTCCGAAAACCGATCCGTGGCAGGGGCAAACCAGCTGTCCGCCGGTCATCAGTTGCAAACGGCATCCGAGATGGGTGCATCTTCCGAGGAAAGCCCTCGGCCGATCCCCGCTCCTGACGATGATGACATCCCGGGTCATCTGCAGCGGTTCTCCACGCGCGGCAATGGGAATTACCCGGATCCGCTCCCTGCTGAGCCTGTCGCGGCGAACCGCCTTTCTCCAGACCCAGGCGACTCCCAGGATAAAAAAAGCGGGTAACAACCATATGAATTCCTTACGTTTCAAACAGGCGCATGGTCAGGGTGGTTGACAAAGGTAAAAATAAGCACAATGCCAGCTGTTCTGTGCCAGGGAAAGGGCAATTACTGATAATCAATAATTTATATATTTATATCTGTACTGAATAAAGCACTGCTGTCTAAATGGCTGTCGGACAGTCCGGTTTTTGACCAAAATGCAACGCACTGCGGAAATATTGCAACGGAAATATGTGTATGTTTGCAAATCGCATCTTAAGAAAATCATAACGTGTGTATATGAATACCAGAAGGGATTTTATCAGGATTTCCACGCTTGCTGCGGGCGGAGTGGCCCTGGGGCTGACTCCGCTGAAATTTCTCAGTGGCAGCAGGAGCAGGGAGGAATTGCTGGATCTTCCGGCGGGAAGCAGCCGTGAGATTTACAGGAGAATTCCCTCTTACTGCGAGGTTTGTTTCTGGAAATGTGCAAGCTGGGTTTACACCAACAGCGACAACCAGATCTTGAAGGTTCTGGGTAACGAGGACGATCCTTTATGCAACGGCAGGCTTTGTCCGCGGGGAACAGGCGGCATTGGCATGTATCACGACGAGGACAGGTTGAAGACGCCTTTGATCAGGGTACAAAAAAACGGGAAGCAGGAATACCGTGAGGCGGGCTGGGATGAAGCCCTGGATTTGATTGCTTCCAGGATGAAAGAGATCAAGGCGAAATACGGTGCGGAATCCATGGCACTATTCAACCACGGCTGCAGCGGTCCGTTTTTCGCCCACCTGTTGCATGCCTTCGGTTCCGAAAACAATGCGGCTCCTTCCTTTGCCCAGTGCCGCGGCGCCCGCGACGTGGCATACATCCACACCTACGGTACCATTCCCGGCAGTCCGGAGATCACCGACATTAGGGATTGCCGGTGTATGGTACTGATCGGATCTCACCTGGGAGAAAACATGCACAACACCCAGGTACAGGAACTTGCCGAAGCCATTGACCAGGGAATTACGCTGATTACGGTGGATCCGCGCTTTTCGACCGTTGCAGGCAAGTCGAAATACTGGCTGCCCATCAAGCCGGCCACCGACCTGGCCTTGTTGCTGGCCTGGATCCACGTGATCATTGAAGAAGAACTGTATGACAAGGATTTTGTGAAACTGAACACTACCGGCTTCGATCAGCTAAAATCGCATGTCAGCAGTATGACACCCGAATGGGCTTACGGGATCACCACCCTGGAACCCGCCCTGATCAGGCTTACAGCCAGGGAGATGGCCCGGGCGGCTCCGGCTTCCATCGTTCATCCCGGCCGGCACGTGGCCTGGTACGGCGACGACACCCAGCGTTCCAGGGCCATTGCCATTCTGAACGCACTATTAGGCAACTGGGGCAAGCGGGGAGGCTTTTATGTCCCGGAAAAAGTTGCAATCCCCGACTTCCCCTGCCCTGACTACCCTAAACCGGCCTGGAATTTTCACGACATCCACCTCCAGAAATACCCCCTGGCGGAAGAATCCATTACCAACGCGCTCATTGAAGCTTCGATCCCTTCAGCTGACAATCATCACCAGATCAGGGGATGGATCGTATCCGGAACCAATATGCCGGAAGCCATTCCGGATAAGCAGCTGTTCCTGAAGGCAGTGGATTCCCTTGAATTCATCGTGGTGGTCGATACCATGCCCATGGAAATCACGGGCTATGCCGATGTGGTTCTTCCGGAATGCACCTATTTCGAACGTTACGACGACATCCGCAATTCCGCTTTCCGGGAACCCAGCATTGCCTTGCGGATGCCGGCCGCGGAGCCGAAGTACGAATCCAGGGCCGCATGGTGGATCACCAAGCAAATAGGAGAAAGGCTCGGCCTTCACGACTATTTTGCTTACGATCACTATGAAGAGGTCATTGACTGGCAGCTGAAACAGGTCGGGACCTCCCTTGACGAAATGAAAGAAAAAGGGGTGATGCGCTTTAGCAGGAACAAGGATGTATATCTCGAAGGGGAAATCAAGTTCAACACCCCTTCGGGGAAGATTGAGTTATACTCCGCCGCATTCGAAGCGGCCGGTCTCGATCCCCTTCCGGTATATACGGCTCATCCGGAACCTCCGGCAGGATACTACAGGCTGATTTACGGAAGGGCGCCGATGCACACTTTCAGCCGGACGGCCAACAACCAGAACCTGATCGACCTGATGCCCGAGAACGCTGTCTGGGTCAATCCCAAAGTTGCCGGTATCGAAGGCTTAAAGAACGGCGACCGGGTGTACCTGAAGAACCAGGACGGCATCAGGAGCTCTTTTACCGTGAGTGTAAGGGTAACCGAAAGAATACGCTGGGATTCCGTGTATATGGTTCATGGTTTCGGCCACAGCAAGAAGGAACTGACCAAAGCCTATGGAAGAGGCGCCAGCACCACGGAGCTTATCACCAGGGTGATGGTGGATCCTGCCATGGGGGGGACAGGCATGCGGGGAAATTTTGTCATGTTCGTCAGGGAAGAAGAAGGAAAGGAGGTTGAAATATGAGATATGCAATGGCCATTGACGTGAAGAAGTGTGTGGGTTGCAGCGACTGTGTAGTGGCGTGCCAGGTGGAGAACAATGTACACCACGGCTACTGCCGCGACTGGGTGACGGAGACCATCAACGGCACCTATCCGCAACTCGAAACCGAGATTCGTTCTGAGCGTTGCAATCATTGCGACAACGCACCCTGTGTCCGCTGTTGCCCGACAGGGGCCAGTCATATCGCGGACGGTGGTATTGTATTGGTCACAGCCCGCAAATGTATCGGCTGCGGAGCCTGTATTCAATCATGTCCGTACGATGCCCGTTATTCGCATCCCGACGGCCATGTGGACAAATGCACTTTCTGTGCACACAGGGTTGAAGCAGGACAGCAACCTGCCTGTGTGGCGGTTTGTCCGACCAGTTGTATGTATTTCGGGGATATCGACAATCCGTATTCCGACATTTCCCAGATCATGAAGGTCAGGAAATGGAAGGTACTGGCTCCGGAAGCCGGGACACGTCCGCAGATTTTCTATTTGTTGTAAAAAGCAATCCAACAGCTATGAAAGAAGAACTTTTCTTAAGCGGCCGGATGAATCCGAACATCGACCCCTATCTGAATATCTGGCACTGGCAGATCCCCTTGTATTTATTTCTGGGCGGACTGGCGGCAGGTATCCTGTTTTTTGCAGCCCTTTACACCATCAGGGGGAAGGCCCACCTGATGCCGGCAACGGTAAAATGGGCGACCTTTCTGGTACCGGCGGCTCTGGTACTCGGCCTGATATCGCTTTTCCTTGACCTGAAACACAAACCCTTTTTCTGGCAATTATACACCACCATCCGTTTTGAGTCACCCATGTCGTGGGGCGCCTGGGTTCTGATGCTGGTCACTCCCCTGTCATTCATCTGGTCAGCTTCTTATCTGCGCGAAACGGTTCCCTCCTGGAAGTGGCGCTACCGCTGGCTGGAAAGCTTTGAAAGCTGGGTCATTAAAAACAGGCCAGGCCTGTCGTGGGCCATGATCGTTTTAGCGGTCATTTTGGGGATTTATACCGGCATCCTGTTGTCGGCCTTCAATGCCCGCCCCCTGTGGAATGCCAGCATCCTGGGTCCGCTCTTCCTGGTGTCGGGCTTGTCCACCGGCGCCGCCGTCATCATGTGGCTCTCCAAAGACCCTGCGGAAAGAAAGCTGATGAGTAAGATCGACCTGATGCTCATCGGCATTGAGCTTTTTTTGATCGTCCATCTTTTCATGGGCTTTTTGGCCAGCACAGCAGTACAGATTGATGCGGCCGGACTTTTTCTCGGGGGGCAGTTCACCCTGGGGTTCTGGGTGTTTGTCGTATTGCTGGGTATCATTGTTCCGGGCATCCTCGAGATCATGGAGATCCGGGGTTATCATATCCCGGTGGCAGTGCCGGCCATCCTCATCCTTTACGGGGGCCTGCTTTTCCGCTTCATCATGGTAGAAGCCGGACAAATTACCAGGTATTTATATTGATAAGCATAATCATCACATATGGAAACAACCGACAGAAGCAAGAAATACATCAATCCTTACCTCGGAGGAGTGTTGCTGGGGCTGTTGCTCCTGCTCACAGTGTATATCACCGGCAGGGGGCTGGGTGCGAGCGGAGCCGTGAAGAATGCGGTGGTGGCTTCGGTGAACGAGATTTCGCCCGCCCATGTCAAGCACAACGCCTATTATTCGCAGTTCATCAGCGATGATGTTAATCCACTGAATAACTGGCTTGTATTTGAAGTGATCGGGGTACTTGCGGGAGCATTCATTTCGGGGGCGCTCTCGGGGAGACTGAAGTGGAAGGTGGAACACCAGCCCGGTATCCGTTGGAGAACCAGGTTGATCTTTGCTGCGGCCGGAGGCATGCTTTTCGGCATCGGTTCGCAGTTCGCCAGGGGGTGTACTTCCGGGGCGGCCCTTACGGGATCGGCCGTACTGGCAGCCGGCGGCATCCTGACCATGATGATGATCTTCGGCACGGGTTACCTTTTTGCCCGTTTTTTCAGAAAACTATGGGTTTGAAACGATAAAACCTGCTACTATGGGACCGCTCATTCCACAACAAATCATCGACCCCGCATGGAACAACCTGATTGGATTCCTGGTCGGGATGTGCTTCGGACTAATTCTTGAAGCTTCGGGTTTCTCATCTTCACGTAAAATCACGGGAGTGTTTTACGGTTACGATTTCACCGTGATGAAAGTGTTTATGACCGCCGTGGCCGTTGCCATGGTCGGCCTGCTGTATTTCAATTATTTCGGGTGGATCGACCTGAGCCTGGTTTACGTGAATCCCCTCTTTCTGAACGCCACCATCGTGGGTGGCTTTATCATGGGAATCGGATTTCTGATGGGCGGGTTCTGTCCGGGTACCAGCTTTGCCGGTGCCGCCATCGGAAAAATCGATGCCATCGTCTTTTCCCTGGGCATGTTCCTGGGAATCCTGCTTTTCTCGGAAGCCTTTCCTTTGGTTGAAACGCTTTACAATGCGGGCGATTACGGAGGATTGACCATCACGGAAGTGCTGGGCATCAGTCCGGGCCTGTTTGCCTTCTTCTTCGTATGTGCCATGCTGATGTTGTTTGGCATCCTGTATTATTTCAGAGACAAATTCAGAAAGATCGAGATTTAATTTACACCCGATGAACCGGACCTATATCCTGATGGCGCTGATCATGTTCCTGCTGGGGGCAGGACTGGTCTTTCTTCCGCAGCCCCGCAACAACAGGGAGCTTTCCCCTGAGCAGATCCTTTTATCGCTGAATGAGCCATTCCGTTACATCAGCACTGACCAGGCAGCCCGCAGGATCATCGCCGGTGATCCCGCTTTGTTGCTGATCGATGTGAGGGACTCAGCCGCATTTGCTGCATTTTCCCTTCCCGGAGCCGTAAATATTCCGTTCAGCCACATCCTTGATGAGGAAAACCAGGCACTGCTGGCGGAAGGAAGCAAGGATTACGTTTTCTATTCGAACGGTGATATTCTTTCGGAGAAAGCCTGGTTGCTCTGTTCCCGCCTGCGCCACCGCAAGCTTTACATACTGCAGGGCGGACTCAACCACTGGGTGGAAACCATCCTCCGGCCGCCGGTACCGGCTGCAACCTCGGATGCAGCTGTTTTTGACCAGTACGACTTCCGTATGGCCGCCCGTATGTACTTTACCGGTGAGGGAGAACTTCCGGGTATGAGGAAAGCCGGTGAATCTGCCGCACAAAGGAGTGTCAGACCCATCGCACGCCCGTCGGGCAAACGCAAACATGAAGGATGTTAAACCCAATTTATCACCCATGCAATTCTACCATAAAATTCCCGGAAAGCTTGTGATCGCATTTGCCGCATTTGTACTGCTGATCGTCGCGGGTTTTATCATGATGAAAAGACCCTATGTCAGTTTCAGCCTGAGCCCGCAAGAGAGCCTGGCAGTGATGAGCGGTGATGCCCATCTGCTGACACTGGCCGACGCAAAGCAAATCATTCGTAAAGAAGATCCCGGATATTATTTCGTCGACATCCGCGATCCTTATGAATACGTGAAAGGACATCTGAAAGGATCTCTGAATATCCCTCTGACAAGGCTCCTTGACAAAGCGCACATCCGGAGCTTCCGCAGGCTGATGGCCGATTCGGTGAAGGTAGTCCTGACCGGCAAGGATGAAAGCAGCGTGAATGCTGCGGCATACCTGCTGGTACAAACCGGTCTGAGAAATGTCATGGCACTGGAGGGAGGCTATGGCATGCTGGCCGGGGAAAACGACCAAGACAGCATCCCCAGGGAAAAAGCTGAAAAGGCTTGGTATGACTATGCTGCCCTGATGAAAGCAGCGCCCCGGGCTTCGGAATCTGTCACTGTTGCCGGACCCGCGAAGGTTAAAAAACCGGTGAAACCACAGCCCGCGCGCAAAGGACGCAGTGAAGGCTGCTGATGATTTGCGGAAATGTCAGTAAAAATCAATAAGCCGGAGCGTTGTGTACTGGTCGGACTGATACTGCCCCGGCAGGATGCGGATCTGATCAGGGAATACCTGGATGAGATGGCTTTTCTGGTGGAAACAGCCGGAGGAATCACCGTAAAGCGCTTTACCCAGAAGCTGGAATATCCCGATCCCAGAACCTGCGTGGGAAGGGGAAAACTCGCAGAAATCGCCGCCTTCGTCAGGGATTACGGGCCCGACATTGTCATTTTCGATGAGGAACTCACACCCGCCCAGTTCCGCAATCTTGAAAAATCCCTGGGATGCAAAGTGCTGGACCGCAGCAACCTCATCCTCGACATTTTTGCCAGTCGCGCCAGGACAGCCCACGCCCGTACCCAAGTGGAACTGGCTCAGTACCAGTACCTGTTGCCGCGACTGACACGCATGTGGACCCACCTGGAGAAACAACAGGGGGGGATCGGTCTGAAAGGGCCGGGAGAAAAAGAAATTGAAACCGACCGCAGGATCATCCGCCAGAAGATCGCACTGCTGAAAGAAAAACTCGGGGATATTGACAGGCAAAAGGCCACCCAGCGTAAACACCGCTCAAAACTGATCCGGGTGGCCCTGGTGGGTTATACCAATGTCGGTAAATCAACCCTGATGAACCTGCTCAGCAAATCCGACGTATTTGCAGAAAACAAACTCTTCGCCACACTGGATACGACGGTCAGAAAAGTCGTGATCGGGGAAACCCCTTTTCTGCTCAGCGATACGGTGGGCTTCATCAGGAAACTGCCCCATATGCTCATCGAATCATTCAAATCCACCCTCGATGAAGTCAGGGAAGCCGATATCATCCTGCATGTCATCGATATTTCACATCCCGGATTCGAAGAACAGATCAGAGTCGTAAGGGAAACCCTGATCGACATCAAAGTGGTTGATAAACCTGTCATTCATGTATTTAACAAAGTAGACGCATATACCTGGACAGAAAAAGATCCCTGGGATCTGGGTCCGCAGGAACCAAAGCATGTTACACTTCAGGAATTACAGCAAAGCTGGATGGGTAAAATAAACACCCCGGCCATTTTCATTTCGGCCACCGAAAAGACCAATGTGGAAAACCTCAGAGAAATGATCCTGGCGGAAGTACAAAAATTATATTTCCAGCGTTATCCCCACAACCAAAAACGTATGCAAGAACTTGGATATGAATAATCTGGCCTTGTCGTTTAAAAGGAAACACCTGCTGTTGCTCTCGTTGTTGTCGGGACTGCTTTTCAGCCTGGCCTGGCCTTCAGGGGGTTTCCCCCCTTTGCTGTTTATCGCTTTCGTCCCCCTGCTGCTCATCGAAGACCATCTTTCCTTACACAAACAAACTTATCATCCATACCAGATTATTTTTTACACCTATCCCGGTTTTTTCACCTGGAATCTGCTGACCACCTGGTGGATTGTGAACTCCACCCTGTTCGGGGTCACCATGGCCGTACTGTTCAACAGCCTTTTCATGTCGCTGGTATTCCTGCTTTATCACTGGACAAAACGCCGGTTTTCCGGAAGCGGGAAGGCCTATGTTTTGCTGGTTTTCTACTGGATCAGCTTCGAATACCTTCACCAGCACTGGGATCTGACCTGGTCGTGGCTGAATATCGGCAATGGCTATGCAAGCTTTCCGGCCTGGGTGCAATGGTATGAATACACGGGGATCTTCGGGGGTGCGGCCTGGATTTTTGCCGGCAATATTGCGGCCATTGCCGTATTGAAGGCAATGCTTCAGAGGAAAAGCCGCAGGCCGCTCATCATCAAAAGCCTGGTCTTTGTTTCGGTTATACTCATTCCGCTGGTCTTTTCCCTGATCCGTTTTCACACTTACGATGAAAAGCAGGATCCCGTTCAGGTGACAGTGATTCAGCCCAATATCGATCCCTATACCGAACAATACACGCTTGAACCTGAGGTTGTGATGGACAGGATGCTGAAGCTGGCAGACAGCAAAACCCCTGCGGGTACTGAACTTCTGGTTTGTCCCGAATCAGCCATACAGGAAAATATCTGGGAGAATGAGCCCTTGTTCCATCAATCGCCGTCGATTCTCAGGTGGCGGGAATACCTGAGAACCAGGCCGCAACTGGCAGTGGTGACCGGTGCTTCCACGTTCAGACGTTTTGAAACAGGGGAGAAAGTCAGTGAAACGGCGCGCTATTCAAAATCCAATGATTTCTATTATGATGCTTTCAATACGGCATTGTTTCTGGATTCATCGGACAGGATACAAGTCTATCATAAATCCAAGCTGGTGGTGGGTGTCGAGAGGATGCCTTTTCCGCGTTACCTGAAGTTTCTCGAGGACTACGCCCTGGACCTGGGAGGGACCATCGGCAGCCTCGGAATCAGTCCTGAAAGAACGGTATTCAGAAGCAGCAACGGCAAGCTGGCTCTGGGAACCGCCATATGTTACGAATCGGTGTACGGGGAGTTCTTCAGCCGCTTTGTGAGGAACGGTGCGGAACTGATGCTGATCATCACCAACGACGGCTGGTGGGGTCATACACCCGGTCACAGGCAGCATCTTGGCTTCGCCTCGCTCCGTGCCATTGAAACCCGCCGTTGCATTGCCCGATCGGCCAATACGGGTATCAGCTGTTTTGTCGACCAGCGGGGCATCATCTCACAACAGACCGGATACTGGCTGCCTGCTGCCATCCGGGGAACGGTCAACCGGAACAAACAGCATACTTTTTACACAAAGCACGGAGACTATATCGGCCGGATCAGTTGCTGGATCTCACTGTTGCTGATCCTGGCCACCCTGGCCGGGAGGTTCACTTTCCGGAGCAGAAACTGACAGCATGCTGACTGCCGGGGCGGTTTGTACAGCTGCTCCTCAAACTTCATGCTTCATGCTTGGTTCCTGCATGTAAACCATCCGGCCTCACCACCCGAAATCCCTCTTCAGCAGCGCTCCTGTATGGTGAATGGTCTCTTCAGGAGAAGTATACTGAAATCCTTCGATGCCGCAGATTTTATTTCCGTCGTATAAATAAGTATTGGCGGCTGTCTGGGCTGTTTCCCTGGTTAGCAGCGGCTCTTCGCCGCTCAGTGTGGCACGCAGGGCTTCCAGCTGCCAGGCCAGCGAGGTGATGAAACGGTTGACCCGCACGGAGGGCGGTTTTTTACCCAGTTCGGCTGCGATCAGGGCGAAAAGCTCACCGTAGCGCAGGTTGGCCGCCGATAAAATATATTTCTCCCCCGTGATATTCTTATCCATCAGCAAACCCACGGCGCGGGCCACATCCCTGACATCCACGAATCCGTTGATTCCCGGAGGATAAAACCGCAGGCCATGCTTCACCGTACTGAACATCCTGCTACTCCCCTGCCCCGGATCGCCATATCCAATTATAATGGCAGGGTTCACCACCACTACCGGAAGCCCTTCCTCCTGTCCGCGCCAGACTTCTTTCTCACCATTGTATTTCGAGATCGCATAGCGGGAATTCATGCGCGATGTCTTCCAGATGGTTTTTTCCGTGATCACGGCATCATCGCCTCCCCTGCCAAAGGCAGCTATTGAGCTAATATACAATAATCTGCCAATCTTTTCTTTCAATGCGACATTGACCACATTGGCGGTTCCCTCTACATTGATGTCGATCAGTGCTTTTCTGTCTTTCCGGTGGAAGGAAACCATTCCTGCCGCATGGACCACCGTATCACAGCCCTTCATGGCATCTTCAAGTGAAAAAATATCAAGGATATCGCCCTTGACCCAATCCACCTTTTCTTTTAAACCGGGATTGCCGTCGGCATAGGTCTGCATGACGCGCTCAAACTGGTCAAAACCGGAAGAGGACCGCCGGAGGGCCCTGACTTCATATCCCCGCTGCAACAGTTCAAGCAGCAGGTAAGAACCAAGAAAACCGGTGGCGCCGGTGAGCAGTATCATACTGCAAAGGTAGGAATTTTACCCGCCCCGGATTTTGACCATGGGGAACTTGTCTATCTTTGCCGGGAATTTCACCGGAAACAACCAAGCCTGCGAAAATGAATTTCATTGATGAGCTCAGATGGAGAGGGATGATCCACGATATGACCCCCGGCGTGGAAGCCGTCCTTGACAAAGGCATGACCACGGCTTATGTCGGAATCGATCCCACTGCCGATTCACTGCATATCGGGCACCTGGTCTCGGTAATGATGCTGAAACACTTTCAGATGGCGGGACACAGACCCATCGCGCTGGTGGGAGGAGCCACCGGCATGATCGGCGATCCTTCCGGAAAATCAGAGGAAAGAAACCTGCTCGACGAGGAAACCTTACGCCATAACGAACACTGCATCCGTAAACAACTGCTGCACTTCCTGGACTTCGACTCCGGCCCCAACGCCGCCATCCTCGTGAACAACTACGACTGGATGAAAGAGTTTTCTTTCCTTGCTTTTCTCAGGGAAGTTGGAAAACACCTGACAGTCAACTACATGATGGCCAAGGATTCGGTTCAGAAACGCCTGGAAACCGGGCTGTCGTTCACGGAATTCTCCTATCAGCTGGTACAGGGATATGACTTCCTGCATCTTTATGATCATCACGACTGTAAAATCCAGATGGGTGGTTCCGACCAGTGGGGAAATATCATTACGGGAACTGAACTGATCAGGAGAAAGCACGGAGGGGAAGCCTGGGCCATTACCTGTCCGCTCATTACCAAAGCCGACGGAGGAAAATTCGGTAAGACTGAAAAAGGCAACATCTGGCTCGATCCGGCGAAAACCACCCCTTATGCCTTTTATCAGTTCTGGCTGAATGTGTCTGATGAAGACGCGGGAAAGTACCTGAGGATCTTCACGCTTTTCAGCAGGGAAGCCATTGAAAGTCTTGAAAATCAGCATGCAGGAGCACCGCATGAAAGAATCCTGCAGAAAGCCCTCGCCAGAGATATCACATGCAGGGTGCATTCTCCCGAAGAGCTCGACAATGCCGTGGAAGCTTCCCAGATCCTGTTTGGCAAAGGCACTACCGAAAGCCTGCAAAAACTGTCGGAAGAAACCTTATTATCTGTCTTTGAGGGCGTTCCGATGTGTCACATCGACAGAGCCTCTCTGGACAAGGGCATTCAGATCGTGGATTTTCTTTCTGTAAACACAGGTATCTTCTCCTCCAAGGGGGAAGCCAGGCGGATGCTGAAAGACGGGGGGGTATCGCTGAATAAGGCCAGGCTCAACGAAGAAGGACAGGTAGACAGCAGCTTGTTGCTTAACAACAAGTATTTACTCGTTCAGAAAGGGAAGAAGCACTACTACCTTGTACGGATTGATTAATGCTGCACCGCCGGCAGTGTGTTGTCTTTAATCGGACCGGTGTCAGCGTCTGGAAAACTTCCCGCTGTGAATTTGCGTATCCGTCACAATCCGGTAAAGGTATAATCCGGAATTTATTTCGCTTATATTCAAAATGATACGTTCAGGAGGGGAAATAAAATCACGGCTCAGCAAGGCTCTTCCGTCAACCGTAAGGATTTCCACCTGCCTGACTGCCTGTACCGGTCCTTGGAAACAGATTTTATCACGGGCAGGGTTGGGATAAACGGAAAAAAGATTGTTGCCGCGGATATCAGGCATGGCAACGAGATATTCGACCGCAACTTTATCAATCCACAACATGCTTCCTTCCTGGGGCGGATTCAGGCTGTCATCGATCATTCCGGCGGCGGCGGCAAAAAGCAGGGTATCGGCGGGAGGGATGCCGCTATAGTTAAAGGAAACTTCAAAGAAAGTCCAGCTTTCAGTGGGAGGCAGCTTCACCATCACGGAATCACAGATCACTGTACTGCCCGTAAATGCATCGTAACGGCTGAGCATGCCGAGTGCCAGGGCAGTATCCGTATTCACAGGATAGTATTTATAGTAAAAGGTGACCTTTTCCGGGTTCTCAAGGATTGCCAAGCCGCCTTCGGGGCCACTTTCCCCGATTTCACCGTTGGTGATAAAAGACATGACATCCCCTTCCATATTGGCCTGGTTGGTGATCTTGGCGGAGTATATCCCGTCATAGGCATCCGTATCTTTGGTAATCCCGACGCCTGTTCCGAAAAAGGTCATCACGTTCGAGGTAAACCAATCATCAGGTTCTTCAAGGTCGAGGGCAGTCCAGTCCTCAAAACCGTTGTTGGGAATCTGTTCTGTAGTCCCGGTGAGTTCAATGTCATCCAGCAAGAGGACACTGCCCGGCGGTGTCAAAGCATCCGGATTTGAAGAGAACATGATAAGCAAAAGGGTATCGGGATTGGTTCCCGGCAACCACCATCCGATCTGACTTTCAACTGCAGTGTATGTATCGATGCTATCGCCCATCTTTAAATAAGCCATACCAATCACATCACCTTCATATTTAAAGAAGGCTCCGATCACGGCCGAGTCGCCAGGTACAGGCGTATATTTCAGCCAAACCCTGATGCTGTCGGGCAGGCCTGCATAGGGAATTCCACCTGAAAGGCCCATGGAACCGGGGTTTCCAAGAAGTATGACACCCGGAATGTTCTCTCCGTCACCAGGAATGGTCTCCATTCGGGCAGCAAAATTTCCCTGGTGGGCATCGGTCGTCTTGCTGACATTCGGAACACCGGTGGTGAAGTAGGCCTGCATATTGGAAGTATAAAATGAATCAGGCTCTTCAAAAAAGGTGATCTGAGACCAGTTCTCAAAACCGGAATTCTCGATCTGCTGGGCTTTGCCGGTTATTGCGAGGCATAATCCCGTTACGATTACGGCAATGGCCAGGAAGCGTGAAGCGGAAGTTGTTCTCATAATTTTTTTTTTGACAAGATACTGACTTTCTTATGAATAGTCAAGAAAAAAATCAGTCTGATGTATACCGGAAGTACACAGGAATGCGAAAAAAGTGTTTGATAGCTGCATGGGAAAGAATTTGCGTGCGATAACGAAAAAAAAGAAGACTTTTGCAATCTGTTAGCACCTCCATGATGGCAGCACCCGGAAAAGACCATAAGCAGGACTGTTTTGTCTGCGGGGAAGAGATCATTTATTTCTCTGAGCGCGAAAAGCTGCAGTGTTATTATTGCCGCGACGTGGTTATGGCCGATTCCCAGTGCCGGGCCGGTCATTTTGTCTGCGACAAGTGTCACTCATCCAGTGCGATGGTGCTGATAGAGCGGTACTGCATCCGGACCCAGTATCCTGATCCCCTGAAGATGGCGGTAGAACTGATGCACAGTTCATCCGTGAAGATGCACGGAGCGGAGCATCATTTGCTGGTGCCGGCCACCCTGCTCGCGGCATATTACAACTACCTGGTAAAGAAAGGGCATCCTGAAAAGATCAGTGAGAAGGAAAAGAAGATCAGGGAAGCGAGGCTCAGGGCGGAGAAAGTCAGCAGCGGATTTTGCGGATTTTACGGGACCTGCGGGGCTGCTATCGGAGCCGGCATTTTTATCAGCCTCGTTTCGGGTGCCACACCGGTATCTGTCCAGGAGTGGAAACTCAGCAACACCATCACCTCCAGGTGTTTGCACAGCATTGCCTGTGCGGGAGGACCCAGATGCTGCAAGAGAGATACTTTCCTGGCCATACAGGAAACCATTCCCTTTGTAAACAAACATTTCGATGTGGAAATACCGCTGGACGCAGACATCCGCTGCCAGTTTTCGCAGTACAACCGGGAATGCCTGAAGGATGCCTGTCAGTTTTTTGACCGTTAGCCGGCTTATTCCCAAAGCCTGAACATGATCTTCGCGATATCGGTATTATCCAGATAAGGTCCTCGTACGGGATCCTTTCCGTCTGCGGCCTGAAGGAACATTTCTGCACCCCGGCCTTTGGCAAATAAGGGAACCAGCATGTTGGTATGCGTGTCGCTGTTATAGCGCAATAAGGGCATCATTCCTCTTCCCCTATTGCGGACCGGGTTGGTGCGCGGATCGTTGTTGCCGGGTTTCGGTCCGGTGAGGTAACCGCATTCATGATCGCTGGTAACGATCAGCAGGTTGGCATCCCATCCGCCATGGGCCTCTATCCATTTCACCACGGCCTCCACTGCCAGGTTGAAATCATGCTGTTCTTCTATCATCCTGCCGGCATGCCGGTCGTGATTGGCCCAATCCACAGCCCCGCCTTCGATCATGAGGAAAAAACCTTTGCTGTTCCCGGAAAGACACTGCAGGGCAGCCATACTCATTTCTGCCAGCACCGGAACGGAAGGATTGAAGGGGACGCTGAATGGCACAGAATCCGTCGTGCCCTGCCTCATTTGCTGCAAAGTGGCCGCAACCCCGGGTACCCCCAGGATACGCTTGTGATGACGTCCTGATGCAAACTGCTGAAAGTCTTCCCTGTTCTGTATCAGGAACCAGGGATCAGGAATATTGTCACCGTCGATATCGCTCACAGTTCGGTTTCCCGAGGGAGCAGCCTCGGAAAACACCGTGGCTCCGGCCACAAGACTATCCCAAACAGCTTTGCCCCCGACAAACTTATAATTCACAGGCACATTCACCGGTTTTCCGTCATGGTCATAGGCAGGATTACCGCAACCCATCAGCACATCGAGCCGGCTGTCGATCAGCATTTCCCTGGCAATCTCTTCGTAATTGCTACGCTGTTTGTTGTGCGCGGCAAAGCCGGCCGGTGTTGCATGGGACAAAGGAACCGAAGTCACCAGTCCGGCCGCTTTACCCAATTGTTTGGCTCTTTCTGCGATTGTTGCGACAGGCTGAAACGCGACATCCACGCCGATTGCCCCATTGTATGTCTTCACGCCGCTTGCCAGGGTGGTGGCGGCCGGCGCCGAATCAGTCCAGCCCTTCTTCACATATTCGAAATCCAGCCAGGCACTGTCAGGTAAATAACCCCTGCCGGGTTCAATCAAGGGTGCGCTGTCTGACTCTTTTGCGGGAAAGGTGCTCACCGCCAGGCGGTAAGGAAAGGATTCATACACCTGGGCCTGCTCGTTGCCGGTGATATAGCAGTTGGTGGCAAGGATATGGTTGAATCCGCAACCGTCGCTGATCATCAGGATGATATTCTTAGTGGCGGCCTTGTCGGCCTCCTGGGCAGAAAGTACCGGAGCGAAAAAACATGCAAGCAGCCCGAGCAATAGACCGGTGGTCCTGAAAGAAAATATCCTTAATATGGATTTGATTTTTATCATTTTACACATACGTTTTTCCTGTTTGAGAGGGCCTGTGTAACTTTCAGTTTTCCCCTTATTATGGAAGTCACATCGCAGGCAGCTACCACTGATTTTTAATCCCTTTTCTGATAGATTACTTTTCCTTCCTCCCTGATCCGCCCGGCCAGTTTCGGATTATTCAGGCTATCGAGGTGCAGCAGGTCGAAGAAAAAAGGAATCGGACTATCTTCTTCAAGTGCGCGGCGAATAGCCGACAGGGTGGAAAGTGTCACTTTTTCTCCTGTCACCGCCAGATCCAGATCCGAACCCGGCTCGAAGTCGCCCCTTGCCCTTGATCCGTAAAGGATGACACTGTCAATTTCCGGCATGGAAATGAAAAGCGACTGCAGAAAGACCATATCCCTTTCCCTGAGACCATATTGGTTCAGAGACTCATTCATATATTGCTGCCATCGTGCGGCGAAATTGCTCCATCAATGGAATATATGACCTCAGTATTTCCTGCAGATATTCCCTGCTTTTCTTTTCGTCATAAATATGGCTTAGTTCGTTTCTGGCCTGCATCATGTCGAACCATGGATAGGCATCGATCATCATGTCCCGGGCCATCTGACGGATCACATGACGCGGGCCTCTGAGTCCGGTGTACCCAGTAAACAAAAGATAGTCCTGCATGCATTTCCAGGCCAGCTCAAATGTGAATTCGAAGCGCTGGATCAGTCCGTCCTTTTCAAGTTCAGTAAGGGCATCAGGATCGTCAGTGAATGCAGTGAGGCTGTCCAATGCCTGGCAATAATTTTCGAACCTAAATTTCCAGCGGGGTAAATCGTTCATCATTCAGGTTTTATTCTATCATCCAGGAAGCGCCTTCTTTGGTGTCTTTCACGGTGATCCCGATCCCGCTGAGGCTGTCCCTGATCTGGTCGGAAGTAGCCCAGTCCTTATTCATCCTGGCCTGCTGCCTTATTTTCAGCAGCAGTTCCATGAGTCCCGCCACCACCCGCTGGTTGCTTCCATCGGTCGTTTCATCCGTCAATCCAAGGATTTCGTCAACAAAAGTGAGATAGAGCTGCTGAAGCGATGCCAGGTCATGGGAACTAAGGTTTTCGATTCCGTCGTTTGCACAATTGACCATTCTTACCAGCTCGAACAGGTGTGAGATCAGCACCGGACTGTTAAAGTCATCATTCAGGGCCTGGTAACACTGCTTCCGGAGGTTTTCGACGGCCTGACCCGGACTGATGCCCTCCGGGGGCAGGGGCTGGTGCCCGATAAGCTTCTTCAGGGTACGGCCGGCTTCCATGAGTTTTTTATAGCCTTTTTCTGCGGCCTGCAGGGCTTCATTTGAAAAATCCACCGTACCCCTGTAATGTGCCTGAAGGATGAAGAAGCGGATGGTCATCGGAGTGTAAGCCTGTTTGAGTGAGGGATGGTTCCCGGTGAAAAACTGTTCCAGGGTGATGAAATTTCCCAGCGACTTGGCCATTTTCTGCCCTTCGATGGTGATCATGTTGTTGTGCATCCAGTAACGGACAGTGTCATGACCGAGGGCTGCCTTCGACTGGGCAATCTCACATTCGTGGTGGGGAAATTGCAGATCCATGCCTCCGCCGTGAATATCGAACACCTCACCGAGATACTTGATGCTCATCACGGAACATTCCATGTGCCAGCCCGGAAAACCGACACTCCAGGGCGAAGGCCAGCGCATGATGTGTTCCGGCTGGGCTTCCTTCCAGAGGGCAAAATCACAACTGTTATGCTTTTCTTCCTGTCCTTCAAGATTCCTGGAACAGGCGATCAGCTCATCCAGCACCCTGCCGCTCAGTTTGCCATAATGATTTGTCTTATTGTATTTCTCCACGTCGAAATATACCGACCCTCCTGAAATATAAGCATAACCCGCATCCAGAATCTGCCGGATCATTTCGATCTGCTCGATAATATGCCCCGAAGCCCGTGGCTCGATGCTGGGTCTGAGTACGTTGAGCGCATCCATACTGACATGGTAGCGGTCGGTATAGTACTGAACCACTTCCATCGGCTCAAGCTGTTCCAGCCTGGCCTTTTTGGCCACCTTGTCCTCCCCTTCATCGGCGTCGTTCTCCAGATGCCCGACATCGGTAATATTCCTCACATACCTGACTTTATACCCCAGGTGTCTGAGGTACCTGAACACCAGGTCGAAGGTGATCGCAGGCCTGGCATGTCCCAGGTGGGGATCGCCGTAAACGGTCGGACCACAGACATAAATCCCGGTAAAGGGCGGATTCAGCGGTTCAAATTTCTCTTTCTTCCGGCTCAGGGTATTGTAAATAATGAGCTCCTCTTCCATAGTCTTGCTTTTCAGCTGCAAAGTAACATCTTTTTTTGCAGTTCTTTGGGGGAATTGTTTAATTTTACCATGAAAAAATCTTTAACAAATTATTCAATACCAATACTTTATGGAAAATATTCTCGTAATTGGCGCTTCCGGTCAGATTGGATCGGAACTGGTCATGGCTCTCAGAACACAATATGGCAATGAACATGTTTTTGCCACGGATATCAAGCCTGCCCCGAGGGACGTGATGGAAAGCGGGCCTTTCCAGGTACTGGATGTGCTTGATGAAAAACAGATGGTACATTTTGTGATCCGGAACAAGATCACGCAGATTTATCACCTTGCGGCGGTATTGTCAGGCAATGCGGAGAGAATCCCCATACAGGCATGGGATATCAACATGCGCAGCCTGCTCAACATTCTTGACCTTGCCCGCGAAGTGAAAGTGAAGAAGGTTTTCTGGCCGAGCTCCATCGCTGTTTTTGGACCGACCACCCCGCGGGTGAACACGCCCCAGTTCACGGTGATGGAGCCCACCACCGTTTACGGTATCAGCAAACTGGCCGGTGAACGCTGGCTGGAGTATTATTTCAGGCGTTACGGGCTCGACTGCCGCAGCATCCGTTATCCGGGGCTGATCTCTTACAAGACGGAAGCGGGAGGAGGAACCACCGATTATGCCGTGGAGATCTATTATGAAGCCATCCGGAAAGGAAGCTACGAATGTTTTCTGAAAGAGGATACCATGCTCCCGATGATGTTTATGGAGGATGCCATCCGTGCCACCATCGAGCTGATGGAACTGCCGTCTGACAAAGTCAGCGTCAGGTCGAGTTACAATGTGGCGGGTATCAGCTTCTGCCCGAAAGAAGTGGCCGATGCCATCAGACAGCATCTTCCGGAGTTTGAGATCACCTACAAACCTGATTTCCGGCAGGCCATCGCCGACTCATGGCCTCAAAGCATCGACGACAGCTATGCACGTGCCAACAATGGCTGGAAACATGAGTATGATCTGACGAAGATGACTTCGGTCATGCTCGCTGAGATCGCTAAAAAAATCGAGAGATAGCCCTTACAGCGGTTTAGCGGATCACCAGTTTCTGCATTCCCTGCCAGCCATTACCCTTAACTCGCAGCATATAGATCCCCGGTTGCAGGCCGTGCCTGTCGATCCTGTATTGCTGCTGCCGAAGGGCGCGTGCTTCCATCACCCGGCGACCGGTCAGGTCAAGCAGATCAAAGTCCCAGCCCGGACCCTTGTCAAAGACTTCCAGCACCGTGTATTCGGCAAAGGGATTGGGGAAAAGCCTGAAAGATGCAGGTTGCAGCGTTTCGTCTACGCTGATAATCAGGGCCGTGGTCACGTTGACACAGGTGGTGTCGTTCCAGTTGTTCAGGTCATAGGGCAGGTCTGTCCACACACATAGCGGACCGGTGAAGTTAAAGGATGGTTGGATGGGAACCGTGAAAGTATACACCATAGAATCACCCGGATTCAGAGGTGTTCCGTTATAATAAGCTGCCACGGTTGTTTGACCGAAAAGCTTATAGTACAGTTGGAAGCCCGTGACAGGAGCCTGTCCGTAATTCTTAATACGGCATTGCACCTGGGTTGCAGTAGTCATGGTGTCTCCACTTACAGGATTCATTATCTTACTGATTCCTATGTCTTTGAACTGCGTTTTCTGAACCTGGCAACGAATCATGAAATCCTGGGTCAGGGCATCGCGGTATTCGGACCAGGCGCCGCCCACAATCTCAAAGCTTCTGTGCGAAATAGGCGGTGTACGGTCAACGCCCATGGTGATGTTCAGGCCGTCCATCAGCCATCCCACATAAAAACCTCCGTTGTTGATGACGACTGGAGTGGTATAATTGACAGTAGTCCAGGCCCCACTGGGAACAGGAGCAGCCACCGGCACCGAATCCAGCATGGTCCCGGGAGTCCCGTTAGGTCCGTCATCATCGTAGATCTTGATGAAACATCCCACATTGTTGATATTGGATGTCAGGTAAAAGTGTACCTGGTTGATGCTGACGGGATAGGTTGGCGGTTCAAAGTACATGCCGACTCCTCCGGTACCGTCGACCCAGCTGATGCCGGCAAGGTCGGGCACATTGTCACAAAACTGCAGGGTATAGGTATTGAGGGAAGTGTCAATAACCACCAGTTCCCGGCTGGCCGTATCGTTGGTGGCGACGGCATCATTGGGGATACCGGTGAGTTGTGTGGAGAAGATATAGGTACCTGGAAGCGCCGGAATAAACTGGCTGTTGAAGTACAACAGGCTGTCCTGCTGTACATTTAAAGTATCGTTATAAATAAAGGTATCTGTCAGGGAGACTGCTCCTGACTGGTTTCTTACCGTACAGGTGGTGGTGAAACCGGGAGGAATGGGAAGATTCCCGGTATTGGCCACGGATGACTGCAGGGGGAAAACGGTGGGGTATGGCAGGAAACAACCGCGGTTATAAGGAACTGAGTTGTAGCGTATGGCCCCGTCGGTGATAAAATAGTTTGAAACGGGAGGATAGACGTACTGTATGGTTTTGCCCGCTGTGGGATAGGTTCCTGCGTAGGCCTGCAGGCCGATGCTGCCGGTAAGGTTTTCGATGCCTCCCCTGACATCGGTAGCGGTATAGGCCGTACCCGACTGGCTCTGGTAATTGATGATGATGGAACGGTCGGTTTTATCCAGTATGATCTGGAAGGTATTGCTACCAACCCAGTATGGCGGATTATTGCTGTAAAACGGAACATTGATGTAAGAAATGATCACCGAATCCGGAGTGGCTTTCATGTAGCACATGGCGGGATTGCCCGCTCCGGAGAAAGTCAGGTCCGACATCATGGCCGCGATGAAGTTGTGCTTGTTGTCGAGAGAATCGGGGATGATTGGGAAAACGGAAGCCAGGTTGGAAGGACTGAAACTGATGTAGCCGTTGGATCCTATCCAGAGCTTGTCGACCGGATACCAGTAGTATGTGAAATAATCATTCCCTGTCGTGGTGATGTAGAAAGGTCCCCGGATATTGTCATCAGACAAGCCTGTGATCCGCCGGTCGGGGGAGACGATATCTATCCACTGGTACACCGGTCCGCCCGGCTGCTGGTTGTCGATCCAGGTGTAACCAAACTGGTCGGGGCCGCCCTGCCCGGCCATGGCAGGTGGCAGCGCGATGAAAGCAAATGATGCAATCAGAACGAGGGTAAATAAAGTCTTCATGTCGGGTTTTTTGCCCCGAATATACAAAATTTGAAGCGTACGGTCAAAAACAGCTGCTCCTCTAATAGAAAAAGCTGCCTGTTGAGGGCAGCTTTTTGTGATTTCTTTCTAATATCAGCCTGAACCCGGGATGATCCGCTTAAGCTCATCACGCTTTTCTTTTATCAGGTTTCGCCGACAAAAATCATTACAAACATGAAAATGAACGCAGACCGGGAGGATTTCAATTGCCTGTATCATCAAGCGCCTTGCTCACGAAAACGGTCTCATCCTCTGTCTGCATTTCAAACTGATGCTTCCTGAACAATGCAATCATCCTGCTGTTATCCGTGGTAGTCTGAGCCACCATACGCTTCAGTTTCCATTTGCCTGCGATTTCAAGGCAGTATCCGGTGAGATGATGACCCAGATCGCGGTTCTGCCAGGCATCTGCAATCAGGATAGCATACTCCACTTCTTCATGGTCGGGATCGGCAACAAGGCGGCCCACACCGACCAGTTTTTTCCGGTCATTTTCAGTGACTTCCGCCACAATGGCGATTTCCCTGTCATAATCGATGTAACAATAACGGCTGGCCACTTCATGGGTTTCCCAGTGGAAAAAATACCTGAAACGCGAATACAGGGATTCCGCGGAACAACTGCGCAACAGTTCAAACCACATCGGTTCGTCTTCCGGTTTAATGGGTCTGAAAAGGATGCTGCTTCCGTCTTTCAGATTAAACTCCCTCACATATTTTTCGGGATAAGGATGCAGGGCCAGATGTGAAAAGGATGCCATGGGTGTTTGGACATGCTGTGAGTCAAGCACAATTCGGGCATCCAGCGCAAGGACCTGTTCCGGAGATATCAGCAGCGGATTGATATCCAACTCTTTAATCTCAGGATAATCGGCAGCCAGGTAGGAAATCCGGATGAGCACTTCGATCAGTTTGTCAGGACTTTTATGGCTGGCCCCCCTGTAGCCTGTAATCAGGGGATAAATCCTCAGGGATTCGAGCATGAGCCGGGCAAGCCGCTCATTCAGCGGAGGGAAACCCAGGGCCCTGTCAGCATAAAGTTCAGCAGCTGTTCCTCCCATGCCGGCCATGATGACCGTCCCGAAGACCGGATCTTTTTTTATGCCCACGATCAGCTCCAGCCCTTCTTTCGAGGAAGCCATCTTCTGAATACTCACACCTTCTATCCTTGCTCCGGGCATCAGGGTCTTAACCTTATACATCATATGATCCCAGGCATGTCTGACCATTTTCTCATCGGCCAGGTTCAGCATGACCCCCCCCACATCCGACTTATGAGTAATATCAGGAGCATGTATCTTCATAACCACGGGATAGGTGGTGACAGTTGACAGGGCAACAGCCTCCTCAGCCGAGTGGGCGATACGGGGAAGGGTGACTGGAATGCCATAGGCTTCAAGGAATCTTTTGGAACTTTCCTCCGACAGAATTTCCCCTTCGGTTGACCAGTCCCGTAAAAATTCTGCTTTTGCCTTTTCCCTGTCGATATTGAATTCCAACGGAATATCCCTGGGGGTCTCGTAGAGAATCCCGAGATTTCGAGCATAAGAGGTCAGGGTCATAAATGCCCTGATGGCCTGTTCGGGAGTCTGATAAGCGGCAACGCCGGCGTCGGTCAGGATTTGTATGCCTTCCCTCATGCTTTTCCCGCCAATCCATGCAGCAAGTATGGGCTTGCCGGCTGACCCTGCGAGGGCACCGACTTCTTTAGCGGTAGCGAGCGGATTGGTCATGGCCTGGGGTGTGAGGATTACAAGTACGGCATCCACACCCTGATCCTGCAGTACGATGGAAACCGCTTTTGCCACCCTTTTGGCACGTGCATCTCCCAGCACATCCACCGGGTTTCCGTGTGACCAGAACGCCGGCAGGTTCTCATTCAACATGGTCAGGGTATCATCCGACAGCCTGGCAAGCTCCCCATGCATCGCAATCAGGGTGTCGGTAGCCATCACCCCAGGTCCGCCTGCATTGGTCACGATCCCAAGCCTGGCCCCGCGGGGGAAACGGTTTCTCCCAATCATGGCAGCCACATCGAAAATGTCGCCGATATCATAAACCCTGGCCATGCCCGTCCGCTGGAAAGCAGCATCGTATACGGCATCTTCAGAGGCCATGGCACCGGTATGGGAAGCGGCAGCCTCAGCCGACTCGGCAAAACGGCCGGACTTATAAACAATGATGGGTTTAGACCGGGCAAACGTCCGGGCAGCCGTCATAAACTTCCTTGCCTGCCCGACCGATTCAATGTATAACATGATCGATCTTGTGCTGTCGTCCTGTCCGAAGTAATCGATCAGATCCCCGAAATCAATGTCCAGACTGTTCCCAAGCGACACGAAATAACTGAAACCCGTTTTTCCCTCCATGGCCCAGTCGAGGACAGAAGTGCACAGCGCTCCTGACTGACTAATGAAAGCAATGTTCCCCGGAGCAGGCATGACTGAGGCAAAACTGGCGTTCATCCTCACAGAAGGTACGATGACGCCAAGGCAGTTGGGACCCAGTATCCGCATTCCGGGAAAACGTTCTTTCTCCTCTCTTATCCGGTCTTCAAGTGCTTTTCCCTCTGGACCCGCCTCCCGGAAACCGGCCGACATAATGATAATACCCTGTATCCCAGCCAGTCCGCACTGATGAACGTGATCCGGCACTTCCTTAGCGGCAGTGCATATGATGGCCATGTCAGCTTTGTTGGGCAGGGCGGCGAGGTCAGAAAAACAGGGTATGCCGGAAACAGCTTCCTCTGCAGGGTTCACCGGGTACACGACGCCGCGGTAGCCCCCCGAGGTCAGGTTCGACAATGTTTTTCCGCTCACGCTGTTCGGGTTCACCGAAGCACCGATAAGGGCTATCCGTCGGGGGTTAAAAATCTTATCGAGATTTATCAGGCTCATGCTGTTTGTTCTTTCTGATGATCAGCGTTCCATCCTGGTCGGGCAATAAAACCGGTGCTTCAGGGATGCCGCGTAAAAACTCATCCACGGCACGCCGGCAACCTTCCCATTTGTGGTTGTAGTCGTGCACGAAGATCACACCGCCAGGAACCAGCCTGGGATAAAAGTACTCCAGTCCCGCCCTGGTCGGTTGATAAAGATCAGCATCGATATTGACCAGCACGTAACGTTCGTTTGCCAGACCAGAGGCGGTTCCCGGAAATAAACCCGGATGAAATACCAGTCGCCTGCTTTCGCCCAGGTATTCCCTGACTTTTTCAAGGCTCGTATCCGCAAAGTTTTTTTCAGTATAGCCTGCGGCTTCACCGGTCTCCCCACTCAGATCGGTTTTACTGAAACCTTCGAAAGTATCAAACAGGTGGAAGGTCCTTTGTGGATCCATCAGGTGCAGGATACGGGCGCTTTCCCCCTTGTACACGCCGAGCTCTGCAAAACATCCTTCGGCCTTGTCCTTTCGGATCCGCTCCACCTGTAACCACCAGGCAAAAAAACGGATCTTGTCCCTGTAACGTCTGAATTCCCTGTAAAGTTCCCGGCTAACTTTACCGGCTTTCACCGCACTGGCCCAGCTTTCCGGCCTGTAGAACCCTTCGGAATACAAGGAATAAAAGTATCTTCCCAGGATGATCAGGAAAAGCAGGCCCAGGATGAGGTTGATGTAGAGCATTAGTCACCGCTTTTTAAAAACAATACCGCGGCACCCTGATCATGAAGCGCGACCCGATCAGTTCCCGTAACGTTCGATGATCTCCTGCTTGGTCTTACCGAGGATCTCATACTTTTTGCCAACCTTTATAAAGGCATCAAGCGCTTTCTCCAGGTGGTGCATCTCATGACCGGCACTAACCTGGGTGCGGATGCGGGCCTGTCCCTGCGGCACTACCGGGAAAAAGAAACCGATGGCGTAAACCCCCTCATCAAAAAGATCGCGGGAGAAATCCTGACTAAGCTTGGCATTGAACAACATGACCGGAACAATGGGCGTATCGCCTTCCTTCAGCACGAAACCGGCTTCGGTAAGTCCTTTCCGCCAAAAATCGGTATTGCGTTCGAGCTTATCCCGTCTTTCGGTGTTGTGCATGATCAGATCCATCACCTTGAGCACCCCGGCGACGATGACCGGTGCCATGGTGTTGGAAAAAAGGTAGGGACGGGCTTTCTGACGGCACATCTCCACCAGTTCGCTTCTTCCGCTCACACAACCGCCGGAAGCGCCTCCCAGTCCCTTGCCAAAGGTGGTGGTGATCACGTCGATCTTGCCGACGACACCATATTTTTCATGGGTCCCCCGGCCTGTTTTCCCTATGAACCCCGAGGAATGGCTGTCATCCACCAGGATCATGGCGTTGTATTTCTCGCACAAAGCCACCATTTCGTCCAGCTTTGCCGTATCCCCGTCCATAGAGAATACCCCGTCACAGATCACCAGCTTGAGCCGTTTGTCGGCATGCAACTGGAGCTTCTGTTCAAGATGCTCCATGTCGTTGTGCTTGTATGTGTCATGGATGGCACTGGCAAGTCTGATGCCGTCGATCAGGGAAGCATGGACCAGGCGGTCGCTGATCATCACATCATCTTTGGTGAGGATGGCTTCGAACACTCCGGCATTGGCATCCATACAGCTCGGAAACAATACGGTGTCTTCCGTACCAAGGAATTCCGTGATCCTGGCTTCCAGTTCCTTGTGTATATCCTGGCAACCGCAGATGAAACGGACGGATGACATCCCGTAACCACGGGAGTCAAGTCCTTCATGCGCAGCCTTGATGACCTCCGGGTGGGAAGAAAGCCCGAGATAGTTGTTGGCGCAAATGTTGATTACTTTCTTCAGGGATGCCCCTGCCGGAAACTCAACCTCAATGTCTGCTGCCTGGGGCGAGTGAATAAACCTTTCCTGTTTGAACAATCCTGCATCCCTGATCCCCTGCAGGGTATCAAGGTACATCTGTCTGGTCTTGTCGTTGTAAGCCATGGCTATTGATCTGAAATGTAAATGATTACACTACTATTTTCCAAGAAACCGGTCTACCAGCGTACAGATCTTGTTGACTGTGTCGAAGGCCTCCGGGCTGGCATCGGCATCCGGAATGGAAATGTTGTATTTGTTCTCCAGGAAACGCTTGAGCGATACCATGGAAAAGCTGTCCACAATGCCGCCCGAGATCAGGGGAGTGTCATAGGTGATGGTTTCGCTGTCATCTTCAAGATACTCGTCAATCACATACTTCAGTACAATGTCTTTCATGTTGGGATCCATAAATTCAGTGTTTTAACTTGTTTATAATTAGTTGTATTACTGTCAGTTGAACAATACTTACCTGCCGCCCGGCATGCATTTTTCTTGTTTCAAAAATACACTTTTTCTGTATACGCAAGCCGGGTTCCGGAAACCGCCGTCTGCACAACAAAACCGCTTACCGGAAGGAAAGGAAATTCCCGTTGTGCGAAAAAAAAGCCCTGATTAATCCACAAAGGTTTCCTTGATGATGGATTTCACCCTCCTTATTTCTTTCTGTTCAAGCGTCCCGATAATTCTGATAATCCTGGTGAGATCAATGGTTCTGATTTGATCTAATGCAATCCAATTAAGCTTCCCTTCCAGTTCAAATCTGACTCTCGTAACATAATCTTTTGATGTTGAAGTAATTGGCGCAATAACGATCGTCCTGAGGTGTTTGTTCATTTCATCAGGCGATATAACCAGGCAAGGTCTCGTCTTTCTTATTTCACTTCCAAGTGTTGGATCAAGATTGACAATAATAATCTGATATTGTTTTACTTCCATTCGTCAAGATTTTCATCAGGAAAGACGTCATCAATAAGCAGATTGTCATGCCCGTTGTTGCGCATCGACTGGAATGATTTCTCCCAGCCCTTTCTTGGTTCAGACACGGGCATTAAAATGATCCGACCCTTTTCAAGGATCAACTCAACTTTGTCCCGGATACCATATTTTTCGAGAAGGTGTTTTGTTAACCTGATCCCTTTTGAATTTCCGATGTTAATGACTGATACCTGCATACGTTTCGGTTTTATAATTATACCGACACGGAATGGTTTTGCGAAAAAATTACGTTCCAGCGGTGTACGGTATACCTCATACTAAACAGCTTTGTATTCGCAAACCTGTCAAGTATGAGTATACATTGTAATTACAAAATTAATTAAAAAACTTGTTCACCCCTCAAGCCAGGCGCGGATCTCTTCAATTTTCAAAGCGGGAATGTCCAGCTTCAGTTTTTTCCGTAATCCTCCCAGGTCATTGAACAGCTTATTGGGATTGGTTTTGCGCAGTTGTTCCGGATTGCTGAAACCAAGCCTGGCCAGGATGGAAGCCCAGGCATCGGGTACTCCCATTTGGCTGAAAGGATTTGCTGCTTCATTCCCTTCCACTTCCTGAGTAATGATCTCCGGCTTCATCTGGGGAAAGAAAAGCACTTCCTGGATGGAAGGCTGGTTGGTCATGATCATGGTCAGGCGGTCGATGCCGATGCCGAGTCCGGCCGTCGGCGGCATGCCAAATTCCAGTGCCCGGAGAAAATCTTCGTCAAGAACCATGGATTCCAGGTCACCCCTGCGGCCCAGTTCGAGTTGTTCCTCGAAACGCCGGCGTTGGTCGATGGGATCGTTCAACTCCGAAAAGGCATTACAGATCTCCTTGCCGTTGCAGATGGCCTCAAAACGTTCCACAAGGCCTTCGGCGCTCCGGTGCCGCTTCGCAAGCGGCGACATCTCCACCGGATAGTCGGTGATAAAAGTCGGCTGGATGAGCAGCGGCTCACATTTCTCACCGAAGATGGCATCAATCAGTTTGCCTTTCCCCATCCCGGCTTCCGTCTGTATTCCCAGGTCCCGGGCAACATCAATCAATGCAGCCTCCGTCATCCGGCTGATGTCAATCCCGCTGAATTCCCTGATCACTTCATACATGGTATAACGTTTCCATGGCCTGGCAAAATTGATCTCATGCTCTCCCACACGTACCACCGTGTTTCCATGCAAGGCAAGGGCAAGGTGTTCGACCATCTCCTCCACCAGGTTCATCATCCATTCATAGTCCCGGTATGCCACATACAGCTCCATCTGGGTAAACTCGGGATTATGGAAGCGCGACATGCCTTCGTTGCGGAAGTCTTTGCTGAACTCATAAACGCCGTCGAAGCCCCCTACTATCAAGCGTTTGAGATACAACTCATTGGCTATGCGGAGATACAGCTTCATGTCGAGGGTATTGTGATGGGTCGTGAACGGCCTGGCAGCCGCCCCGCCATAAAGGGGTTGTAAAATGGGTGTTTCCACTTCGAGGTAGCCCCTGTCGTTGAGAAACTGCCGCATGGCATTCACCAGGCGGGTTCTTTTCACAAAGATTTCCCTGACCTCAGGGTTCACGATCAAATCCACGTAACGCTGGCGATAACGCAATTCAGGGTCGCGGAAGGCATCAAAGGTCACATCCTCTTTTTCCTTCACCACCGGCAAAGGCCTGAGGGCTTTGCACAACAGGGTGAATTCCCTCACATGCACGGTGATCTCCCCCATCTGGGTGATAAACACATCGCCTTTCACCCCGATGATGTCGCCGATATCGAGCAAACGTTTGAAGACAGTATTGTACAGTGTCTTGTCCTCGCCCGGACACAGCTCGTCACGCTTGAAATAGAGCTGAATGCGGCCGCTGGCATCCTGGATTTCCGCAAAGGACGCGGCGCCCATAATACGGCGGCTCATGATGCGACCGGCAAGGCTGACATTCGAAAAACGCGCCTCACCCGGCCTGAAGTCCCTGTGAATATCGGCAGCCATGGTGTCAACCTCATATCCTTCGGCCGGAAAAGGATCTATCCCCAGGCTGCGCAGTTCTTCCACTGCCTGCCTCCTGTATTGTTCCTGATCAGATAGTGCTTGCATTTGTTCCTAAAATTGAGGTGCAAAGATACGCTAATCAGGAAATACCGCCGCGCCCATCCCCCGAACTCCTGACAGTATCAGCAGCCGCGTTTGCCGCTTTATCCCAGCACTTCCTCCAGCACCTCATGCGCATGCATCTTCCCGAAACCCGTCACATGTAACTGATAGTAAGCGATGATCGCCCTGACCAGGTTCTTTTTGTCCTCTTTGCCGAGGACCGTAAGGTAATATTCCCTGAATCCCGGCGTGGAGAACGCTACGAAAGTGCCGGCAAGGCTGCTGTCAAGGAAATGAACATGGTCGGGAAACCGGCTGAGAAATACGCCTTCACGCAGGTCAAAACAGCAGGCATCCCGCTCCCGGGCTCCGTTGGGAAGGAATCCGAGGAAACGCGTTAACTGCATTGCAAACCAGCAATGGAAATTGGCCACACTCTCCTTGCTGATATCGAGGATGCTCAGGGAAGTCACCAGGAAGTCGAACAGGCTGCGGTTGGACTCTTCCTCCTTCAGGCTCTTATCAAGCAACTCGGCGATAAACAGGGCCACGGAACTTTTCCGGATATCGAAGGGAAGGCTGGTGTATGGCATAAGCCCCTTCATTTCCTTCAGCTGAAAGATGCCGCCGCCTTCTTTGTGATAAATGACCATGTCGAGCAGGGTCAGGGGCTGGAGCAGGGCCGGACTCACAGCAGGCTTGCTTTTCATCACCCCGCGTACCATCACCGGACACAATCCTCTTTCTTCAGTATAGGTTTTCAGGATGACGGAATGATCAGAAAATTTTGTCTGGCGAAGCACCAGCGCCCGTGTATGTAAAAGACTCAATGCTTAAAAAGGATTTTGGAGACAAAGGTTTCCGACCCATCGTCGTTGCTGATATATACCAGGTAGACTCCCGTATTCACCTTTCCGCCGTCGAAATCCCTGCCGTTCCAGATGGCCTGCCCGCCCTCGGCACGGGTATGGAAAACCAGTCTCCCGTTAATATCCGTAAACTTCACCACAGCATCCCGCACCAGCCCCCTGACGGCTATGTATCCCTCGTAGCCCGGCTCCACCGGATTGGGATAGGCATACACATGCTCGTTGCTTTCTCCGCCCCTGGTCGCAAAACCCTTGAAGGAGCAGATGCCGTTCTCAGTGCCGAAAAATACCTCACCCGATAAATCGTCAATGGTGATCGAAGTGATTGAATTGGAAAGCAAGGGACTGTTTTCCTCGGTAAAATGGAAGATCTCCTCTGTTCCGTCGGCCGACATCAGAAAGACTCCCGCTTTTTCCGTCCCAAACCACTTTTTATTGCTTCCATCCACAGCAATAGCCGTAACTGCCTCCGTTTCAAGAAGATACTGGGTATACCCGTCCTGGGTCACATAGATGCGCTGGGCATCGAAATTCTGTGCGGTGAATACATTCTCCGGCGCATAAAACACGGCAACCCCTTCATCGGTGCCAAGCCAGACCAGTCCTTCCAGATCTGCGGCGATGCTGCGAACCCGCGACCCGGGTATATTGCCGAATCCAATACCGGCACCCAGCATTCTGGCTTTGTCGTCGCTGGTCTGGGTCAGTGTATTGTTATCGCTGAAGACCAGCAGTTTATTTCCACGGAGCAGCATCCACTTCTGGCCGTACTGGTCGATACAGAAATCCCCGATGTCAATATTGGAGGCTCCTGTTGCCAGGCTGCCCAGGTTGAAGGAAGCCCATTCCCCGTTTTGCTTTCTCACTGCCAGCAGATTCTGAGTATTGGAATTGGTGATCCACAGGTTTTGCTGGCTGTCGTATTGCAGTCCGCCGATTTTCACCTCGTAATCGGGATAGGTGGCCGGAGGCTTCAGGATAGAGTTGGAACCCTCATAAACGGCCACCAGTTTGTCATTCCTGAACTCAGCCAGTCCGTAACCCCAGGTGCCGGCATACACATGGGAAGGATCGGCCGGATCCTGCACCACCGTAATGAAATCCCTGAGACTGTCCATCAGGGCCAGGTTGCTGTTGTCGACGCTCGACCAGCTTTCATCACCGAAAGTGTGCAGGGCCCCGTAAGTCCATTCATTCCCCCAGGTGAGGTTTCTCCCGCCCGGTACCACCCTGACCTTACCCTGGCCTGAAGTCATGGCAAAGACATTCACCCCGCTCGGACCATTGGGTTCCACCTGCATAAACGCCCAGATGTTGGTATTCTTCAGCAGGCCTCTCATGTAGTCGGCAATCCAGACGGCACCGTCGGGATCCATCACCGCCTGGCGGGGCTGGGGATAATAGCTGGTATCGTTCAGATAATAGGCCCAGATGCGGTTGCTGATGATCAGCCCGGTATCCATCACGTCGATATAATCCGCACAGACATAGATCAGCGTTGAATCAAAGGCTTGTAAACTGTTGCAGCTGGGTGATTTAAACTTGTTGAAATAATGCCAGCCCCCGCTGTCCTTGTATAACAGGGTATCGGTGTAATAGGTCGGGTTCGACTGGTTGGCATAAAGTTTCCCGTTGAACCAGGCCAGGGTGTTGAACTTCCGTTGTGGCAGCCACAGGCTGCTGTCTCTGCTCCATGCGGCATAGTTCGACAGGTTGGGATGGTTCATGTCTGCCATGTAAATCCCCTTTTCGGTGGCGGCAAAGAAATGCCCGTTGCCTGTGGTGATGTCGAGGACTTCGATGGCATCGCCTTCAGGACCGATATAATAGGTATCCTTGATCTCATTCTTCATCAGGTCTAACACCACGATGCCGAAACCGCAGCAGAGGTAGGCATAGCGGTCATGGATCACCACCCTGTTGATGGATTTTTTCCCGAGTATGGGTTTGCGTTTGATGTCGGGGATGTTGATGACCACGCCTCCCTGCAACAGGTCGATGTTGGTGTTGCTGTATGCGATCACCAGGCTGCGGTATTCCCCGCTGTATGCAAGAGAGGAGATGCCGATATCCGACAGCCCGTTCACCTTGGTTAGCCGGCTGACCGAATTGTCGGTCCTGTCATAATAAAACACACTGTATGGGGTGGCACAGTAGACCTTTTTACCGGCATCCGCCACACTGATGGCTTTGCTGTATGGCAGGTGATCCCGCCACTGCCCCAGGGCGATCCCCTGGGCATGAACCACAACAGCATTGAGCATCGCTGCCGTCGCCATCACAATCGTAATCAAGTACTTCATTCTGGTTGATTTCCGTTACAAACCTAATGGAACTTCTTCACATACACAAGCTTCCACCCATTCCGTTCCCGGACAAAAGCAAACTGTGAAAACAACAGTTTATTGTAATGCAGGTATGATCCAGCAGGCTCCCGCATGGCTGCAAGCGGCCCGGCCTGATTACTCCCGTTCCGGCATTCAATGTCTCAAAAAAATGAATATGCCGGCACGGAATGGGTTTGCATTGGAAAAGCTGCTAAGTAATCGTATATTTGAAGAAAAAAACATGGCATTTGAATTACCCCCGCTTCCCTTTGCATTGGATGCATTGGAGCCTTTGATTTCACAATCTACCCTGGAATTTCACCACGGCAGGCACCACCTGGCCTATGTCAACAACCTGAACAGACTCGTCCCGGGAACGGCCTTTGAGCAGGCAAGTCTCGAAGAAATCATCCTGAACGCTTCCGGAGGCATCTTCAACAACGGGGCCCAGGTCTGGAACCACACTTTTTACTGGCATTGCCTTCAGGCGAACGGAGGCGGTGCCCCGGAAGGAGCCCTGGCCCTGGCCATCAACCGCGACTTCGGCTCTTTCGAAGCCTTCCGCGAACAGTTTACCACCGCAGCCGCCACCCTCTTCGGTTCGGGTTGGGCATGGCTTTCGAAAGACCGTGACGGCAAACTGATCATCAGCCAGGAAAGCAATGCCGGCAATCCCCTGCGTTCCGGACTCATCCCCCTGCTCACCTGCGATGTTTGGGAACATGCCTATTACCTCGACAAACAAAACCGCCGGCCCGATTATATCGCCGACTTCTGGAAGCTGACGGACTGGAAAAAGGCTGGCTTACGGTTTGAAAGCCAGGGTTCTGTGATTTAGAGTTAAATTATACGCTCTTAGTTGCCGAACATATATGCCACGGATATACCAATAACCTTGTTCTTGATATCCCCTTCACTGTAGGTTGACAGGTTTGCCAGGCCGAGCCCGTACTGCGCCCTGACCTGTATACCGCTGAACTCAAAACCGGCTCCAATATTAAGGCCGAAGTCCATTCCTTTCAGGTCATCTTCCTCTGAACTGCCGAACTTAATGCTCTCGTCATAACTTGTTTCTATTCCAAGCGTAGCCGGATCAAATCCAGGAATATTGGTGTTTATGTCCAGATCACCTTTCGATTTCCCGCCAATTCCAAATCCGAGGTAAGGACCACCGTAAATCAGCAGGTGGTTGTCACCAACAGGAACTTTGTAAACTGCGTTTATCGGTATTTCGAGATAGGAAGGAGCAAATTTCACATCGCCGCTGAGTTCATAATACATTCCCATCATATCCACTCTTTCATAAAACTCAGTTTTTGAACCTTTTCCGCTGTAAAGCAACCCTGCCTCAAAAGACAGGTTTTCACTCAGCATGTACTCTACAACACCGCCAAAATGAAATGACATCAGACTTTTCGGTCCGGGGTCAGAATCTTTAATTGACATATTTGCCATATTCAGGCCGCCACGTATACCAAAGCGCACACCTTCGGTCTGGGCACCTCTTCTTTTTTTCTTTTTGGCTGCCGGGCCATTGGCACTCAGCTCTCCACCCGCAAAAGCAACAAGAAGTGCAATAAGGAAAATTTTCTTCATGAAATTTGGTTTTAAATTAGTAATTAAGATCTAGTTGTTTCATTATCAAAGAAATAAACCACAAAATGATGAATGATACAGCTGGCAGGCAACGCTGTGTGCTGTGGCAATGGTAATTTCCAGGTGTAAAAATATGATCATTTTGCTGATAAAAAATTTTCGTTAATAAATTTATACCGAAAGAACACAGGTATGCAAAAAAAGTGTTCCCAGAGTCATCGGTATAACTGAGGTTCCCTGGCTTCATCAACACGCAATCCTTCCGCAGTCGAAGTCACCTGGCACTCGACAGTTACCGCAAACTTGTCCGCCTCTTCAACCTTGATGATGTTTCTGTTCGTCAGTCCAGGATTTTGCCCCCGGCTTCCATCAGATTCCTCCCCGCAACGGACACCCGGCTTCCGGCAGAACCTTCCTGCTGCCGGATGTTTTCGGGTCTTTCACCCCCTGATTACCGCCCTTGCCGGGTAAAAACAAACGAGCCGGAACATGGTGTTGTTCCGGCTCGTTTCATCCTGTTGCATCAGCCGCTATTTCCTTCCTGTCCGGCTGCCTGATGGCTGGTCCTTGGAGGAGCTGCTGTTTTCTGCCCGGCTGTTTCCGCCAGTAGTCTTTTTCTCCTTGCCGGCCTCCTTTTTCGGTGCGCTTTTGGTTTCTTCCTTTTTCGCTTCCTGTTTCGGAGCGGGTGCGGGCTTTGCTTCTTCCTTTTTCGCTGCCTTTTTCGGAGCGGGTGCGGACTTAGCTTCTTCCCTTTTCCCTGGTTTTTGCGGGGCTGCAGTCGTTTTGGCTGCTTCCTTGTTTGAAGCCTTCTGAGGTGCTGCGGTCGATCCGGGCGTTTCTTTCTTCTGTTCCGTCCTGGAGGGAGCGGCTTCGGTCCTGGCATTCTTTTCTGTCGCCTGTTTCACGGCTTCCTTTTTCTGTTCCTGTGCTGCAGTTCTGACTTTACTTTCTTCGGTTTGCCCGGTCCTTACCGGCATGGCTTTGCCACTGCTTTCGGCCGTCCTGATCTTCTTGATGTCCGGCTCTTCCCTGACCGTCATCGAAGGATTTTTCCGCTTGAAGTCGGCGGTGCCGTTGGCGAGGGTCTCAGGCCTGGAGTATGTGGCATTGAATTCCCCCCTTTCTTTCCTGAATTGAACCGTGGTGGAGAACGACCTGCGCTTGCCGTAGTAATGCTCATGCCAGGGTTCGTAGCGGAAATGCCTCACATGATGGTAGTGGCCGTAGTAATGATGATGCCAGTGCCAGTGGTATCCGTAGTAATGATGCCAGTACCAGGGCGACCAGGGACGCCAGTAAACCGGGTAATATCCCCAGTAGAAAGGGGAATGCCAAACCACGTAAGTGGGCAGAAAGATGAAGCGGATCACCGGCCAGGCGGCGACATGATGGGTGGTGGTATGATGCACAACCACGGTTTCGGTATTCCCGTAGTTTCCGTAGTAACCCGGATTGGGCGTACTCCCGCCGTCGGTGTCGTAATAAGGTTCTACAATGTAATACTTGCCGTAAAGGGCTTCATCGCCGATAAGCTGGATGATGACATCGCCGTCCCTGTCCTGCTTCACAACAAACACAGCCACGTCCTGATTCTCGGTGGCGGTAACAGCCACCTGCAGTATGATATAGTGCACCTTGCCTTCCGGCTGATCGATCACGCGGATGTAATCCACATAGTTGTCGCCATTGAGGTCGAGGTTGTTCACCCTGTTATCCTGCTCATTCAGGGTCTTCTCGAAGAGTTCCAGGGTTTCTGATTCCTGAAAAATCTTCATCACAGCATAGAGGTTGAGGTTGTCGCCGGGGAGGTTGAGCAGTTCCGGTTCCTGCTGGGCCCTCGCTGTTCCCACCAGGGAGACCAGCGCCAGGGCAGTGATTAAAAGCTTGGTTTTCATGGCTTTAGTTTTTATGGTACTGGGGTTTTTATTACCCATCCATACTATCACCAAAGATTATGCCAATAACTAAAATGCCCAAGGAAGGGAAACAGATACAGGATCGGATGTTTCACCGAAAAGGAGGGTAATGAGTATCATATGGTCTGAATTTCTTAAGTGAATATGGATGACGTAATGGGTTAATCATGGTAAGGAAAGCCGTGTCTTGGTGTCTCCGGTGTGAAAAAAATAAAACCTAAGAAGCCAGATTAACAGAAACCGCTTCTGTGATTTGGACCCGGATGGAGGCTCGTGCCATGGCTTGCGCCTGAAACCGGATCAATCCCATTCCAGCAGCCGCCTTTCTCCCTGCAACTGCCTGATATCCGTGATATCCTGGCTGACTTCCAGGGTGCCGAGGTAGCTGCCTTTATCATCCCTGACAGCAAAATACCGGATGAGGATATAGCGGTCGTTCATGTTTATCCTGAAATCGGCATGATCCCGGATGCCCTGCCTGAAAGCTTGGATGATGCTGTTAACCATATGTACACTGGCGGGCGGATGGCAGTCCTGTACTTTTCTTCCGATCACGGCGGCGGAACGGGGAAAGATGCGTTCCCTGCCTTCGGAGAAATACCGGACCTCATCCCGGTCGTCGATGAAGGTCAGGTCGAAGGGCAGGGTATTCAGCAAACACCGGAGCTGCTCAGGGCTGAGGCTTCCGTTTGCCGGGCCGTATAAGCCGCCTTCGCCTGCTGCTTCCAGCTCAGCTAAAAGTGGCGGGAGTTCCGGATTAATATAGGACCATCCGTAATCCCTGGTCTGGACAAGCATCTCATGCCAGGCAGCGTGCGGTATCATGCCGTGAACGACCGGATATACAATATGTTCCTCCCTGAAGATAACCGGAACAACAACGAAAAACAACCTGCCCATCCACCTGCTGAGTTCGGATTCCTGTGGTGTGCCACTGGTGAGCGACAGCAGGGTCCTGATACTTTGCCGGTAGTCGTCATGAAAAGACCACATCAGGCTGAGACAGCGGTATTCGGGATAGTGCTTTTCGATATATGGAAAGAGGATGTTCTCCTTCTTCAAATAATGGGCCTCATATTGCCGCAGTTTTTCAAGGATGACCTTCATCATGGACAGGTATTCCTGCTGCTTCCCGGTTGCAGCGTTGAAATACTTGCGGTTTACCTCTTTCAGTTTTCCAAGCAGGCCTTCCACGGCCCTGTTCTCTTCCATCAGCAGGGAGAGGAAATGGTCAGGGGCAGGCCGTTCCCAAACAAAGGCGTTGAGCGACTGAAAGAACACATTGATCAGCTTACCGGTAGCCGCCTTCAACTGCTCAAATGGACAACCCTCCATCAGCAGGCGGTCGAACAGCCACATCACCTCGGTGGGTGTGACCGTGGCCGTCAGGGATCTGGTTTCTTTGAAATGCAGGCTGCCGGATCGCCCTGCCAGCATCTCCCTGGCAAACTCCAGCAGGCTTTCCAGCCTTGCACTATCCTGGTTCATGGATGCCTCGTTTCAGTGAATCTGCTGCGAAGGTATAACTTGAGAGACATATTTTCATTTTCCGGTACTATTTCACTAAAAATTGAAGTCTCCGGGAAAGTGAAAATACACGAAAATGTGAATGTGATCCGGATTTCAGGAAGATAAACGGCTCATCCGGCCCGGACATCCCGCGCTGTTTATCTACTTAAATGTGATTGACCAGGGCTGCAGCGATGAATACCTTTGATAAACTTAACGGAAAACAGGCTTTAATCATGTGCAGCGATCATTCATACCGGCACGGAATGGGTTTGCGAAAAAATTGCGAACAAAGGGTGCACGGCATGATTCATTCCAAGCAACTTTCAAACGCATCCCTTTCAAACATGAGCATAAGCAGAAAAAGGGTTCATTATACCGACACGGAATGAGTTTGCGAAAAAATTACGATCAAGGGGTGTACGGCATTACTCATACTAAACAGCTTTGCATTCGCAAACCTGTTTAGTATGAGTATATAATCCAATACGATTAATAAAGATGATCCTATGAGAATAAGACATTTCATTTTGATTCTTCTGATTGGGCTGTTCTCAAACAGTGTTGCTGCCCAGGATTTCATTATTCTGAAAAACGGGGATGAAATCAAGGCCGTGGTAAAAGAGATTGGTCTGACCGAGATCAGGTACAAGAAATTTTCAAATCCCGATGGCCCGGTCGTGGTGATTCCCAAATCAGAGGTATTTATGATCAAATATAAAGATGGCAGCAAGGAAGTGTTTAAGCAGGCGGACCCTCCTGCAACAGCGGCACAGGCACCAGCTCCTGCGCCTGTTCCGGCCATTCAGCCGGTCAATCCGGAACCGGCAGCCGGTCCGGGGTCAGGCGGAAAAACTCCTTCAAAAGGCAGATTACAATTCAGGGCTCAGGGTCTGGCAGGAGGAACGCTCGGAGATATGAAAAAATGGTGGGGATCCAGTAATCTGGTCGACTGGAACCAGTTCACCTACGGTCCTGATTTCCAGATCATGGTCCGCTTAAGCCGCAGTTTCCTGTTGGGGCCGGAATTTTCAATACACAGGCTTTATTACTGGAAAACAGAACGTTACAACGGTTATTACCACACCTACGACTGGGGCAATAAATGGCGGTATCACCTGGGTGTGATGCTGGAATTCAGCGATGATAAGTTTTACACTCAAACCGGGGTCAATATGGATATTGATAATGAAGTAGTCTGCCTTAGCCTTGCACCCGGTCTGAAAATCCGGCTGGGCAATCATGTCAGCATACCGTTCGGACTGAGAGCCGACTGGATGGTGGAAGAAAACGGGCTCAGCACTTATGGTGCCACGATTGGTATTCTTATTCATTAAACCTATTGCCATGAAGAAGTCATTATTCACAGGAATGCTGATATGTCTCATTATCACCTTTTCCCTGCCGGCCCAGGATATCATCATTCTTCAGAACGGGGATGAGATCAATGCTAAAGTCACCGAGATCGGGATAGACGAGATCCGGTACAAGCGTGCGTCAAATCCCGACGGTCCCACGATCGTGATCGCAAAGTCAGATGTTTTCATGATCAAATACAAAAACGGCAGCAAGGATGTTTTTGAGATAAAAAAAGCACAGCAGCCGGCCCCTCCTCCGGTACCGCAACAAACAGCCGCCGTTCAGGCAAGTCCTTCCGGATCATCGGAACCGGCCGTCATATACTTTATCCGGCCATCGAAATACACCCTTTGGGCAGCCAAATTCCTGGTCAGGACCGGAGCCGAGAATACAACGGTAGCCACACTGACAAACGGAAGCTACCAGAAGGTGGTCATCAACGAAATCAAAGACCACACCTTCACCGGCGATCTGAGCAAATGGGTACAGGGATTGAAGCAACAACTGTCGCTGACGGTCGAAAAAGGAAAGACCTATTACGTAAAATGCGGTGCCAGAGAAGGATTTCCACGGCCAAAAATGATTTTTGAACAGGTAGCGGAAGAAGAAGGCCTCGGAATGCTTGAAAAATTAAAATAACAGTCAATGTACCATATCTTAAAACGCTTCAGGATGAACACAAAAACCATTACCATTTTGCTGATGGTTTTGCTTATCGCTCCCATGACGGGCCATTCGCAAAAACCCTTTGATTTTCATGCCGGACTGGCCCTTCCTTTGGGAGGTTTTGCCAATGACGACAAGGTGATTGATATGGAAGAAGAATCTGAAAACTGCGGCGCAGCCCCGGGACTGACTGCAGGCGTTCATATGATCTATCCCCTGACCGGGGATGGCCTGGGGGTATTTGCCGGGGTGGATTTCACCTACAATGCGATGAAGAAGAAAGTCAAAGACGAATTAACAGAAGAAATCGACGACGGGGAGGCTGACATCCATTTTCCCTCCTATTTCAACATCCCCATCACTGCCGGCCTGAATTATTCCTTCCCCGTCAATGAAAAAACCATGCTTTTCATAAAGCTGGGCGGTGCATATAATATTTTCAAAATGACGGATTTAACAGTTGAGTTTGATTCTGAAAAAGCCTCCATTTCAATGAATACTTCAAAAAAGTTCGGCTTCCTGGCCGGGGCCGGGGTCTACCTGAATGATAAGCTCTCCCTGAACCTGTCTTATTTTGGTTTGGGTAAACATGCCCTCAAAGGCAAACTCAGGGAGCCGGGCGAGGAAGCGGAATCGCTTGAAACCGACAAAGCAGTCGGATTTGCAACATTCACACTGGCCTTTCATTTTTGAGGGAGATCCCGCAACATGCACAGATCAAACTTTTACCGGCACGGCTGCTTTGCATTCGCAAACCCGTCAAGTATGAGGTTATTCCACAGAGAACCACAGAGGGATCACAGAGGGCTGAGAGCAAAACTGTTCAGGGCCTTCGTTTTATTCAGTTTTCACAGGCGTGTCATAAAATTTGGTCTAAGGTAATATAGATTTTAAACATTCCAGTTATACCGATGACTCTGAGAACACTTTTTTCGCATTCTTGTGTTCTTTCGGTATAAAATAATCTCTGAGCAGGATCATTGTCTGAAATCCGGTTCAAATTCATCCTGCATACATTTGAACCCCTGTGGTTCTCTGTGTGTTCTCTGTGTGATCTCTGTGGTTCTCTGTGAAATAACTTATCCGCTTGGGGATATGTTATTAACCTTAATGGATTGCCGCAATGGCAGACCGATAAGGTTTGAGGCAGTCAACTGCATGCTACCTTCGGGTGATATTCAATTTCACAGCGTGCTACAATGCTTAAAGCCGATATCGTTTTATTCCGTTTTTAAGCAGTGTGACATTGAAGTTGATCAGAAGTCCGCACTGTTTCCGGGCTAATTTCATATAAGTCAGAATCTGCGCTTCATGAACAGCCTTGAAAGCATCCACCGTTTTCAATTCAATGATCACGGTGTCTTCAACCAGAATATCTATCCTGTACCCGCAATCCAGATTGATTTCCTTGTAAACCACCGGAACAGGTTTCTGCCTTTCGGCCTGAAGACCCGCTTTTTTCAGCTCAAACAACAGGCAGGCTTCATAAGACGATTCCAATAAGCCTGGTCCTAATATCTTATGTACCTCAATGGCACATCCAATAATTGTATCTGTAATTTGGTTCAGGTCCATCATGCAGAAAGTTAAACCTCTGTGGTTCTCTGTGTGATCTCTGTGGTTCTCTGTGATATAACTTATCGGCTTGTTGTAATACAGAAAGAAACACAGGAATGCAAAAATAATGTTTCCAGAGTCATCGGTATAACTAAATTTAATAGAATATTGCTTCGCATTTTCGCTAAGATTCAGTATATGTTTACCTTGATGGTTTGCTGCAGTGGCGGACTGATGAATTTTCAGGAAGTCAACTGCAACATGCTTTCAGGTGACATTCAATTTCACAGAGAACCACAGAGGGATCACAGAGGGCTGAGAGCAAAACTGTTCAGGGCCTTCGTTTTAGTCAGTTTTCACAAGCGTGACATAAAACTTTGGCCTACGATATTTAAGATATTAGACAAAAAATCATTGAGCAATATCATTGTCTGTCATAAGGTTCAAATCCATCATGTAAAAATTTAAACCTCTGTGGTTCTCTGTGTGATCTCTGTGGTTCTCCGTGAAATAACTTATCCGCTTGGGGATATGTTATTAACCTTAATGGATTGCCGCAATGGCAGACAGATAAGGATCGAGGCAGTCAACTGCATGATACCTTCGGGTGACATTCAATTTCACAGAGAACCACAGAGGGATCACAGAGGGCTGAGAGCAAAACTGTTCAGGGCCTTCGTTTTATTCAGTTTTCACAAGCGTGACATAAAACTTTGGCCTACGATATTTAAAATATTAGACAAAAAAATCTTTGAGCAGGATCATTGTCTGTCATCCGGTTCAAATCCATCATGTAAAAATTTAAACCTCTGTGGTTCTCTGTGTGATCTCTGTGGTTCTCCGTGAAATAACTTATCCGCTTGGGGATATGTTATTAACCTTAATGGATTGCCGCAATGGCAGACTGATAGGTTTGAGGCAGTCAACTGCATGCTACCTTCGGGTGATATTCAATTTCACAGAGAACCACAGAGGGATCACAGAGGGCTGAGGGCATAACTGTTTAGGGCCTTCGTTTTATTCAGTTTTCAAAATCGTGACATAAAACTTTGGCCTACGATATTTGAGATATTAGACAAAAAAATCTTTGAGCAATATCATTGTCTGTAATCCGGTTCAAATTCATCCTGAATACATTTAAACCTCTGTGGTTCTCTGTGATATCTCTGTGGCTCTCTGTGAAATAACTTATCCGCTTGGGATTATGTCATTAACCTTAATGGATTGCCGCAATGGCAGACTGATAGGTTTGAGGCAGTCAACTGCATGCTACCTTCGGGTGATGTTCATTTTCACAGAGAACCACAGAGGGATCACAGAGGGCTGAGAGCAAAACTGTTCAGGTCCTTCGTTTTATTCAGTTTTCAAAGGGATGAGATAATAAACAGTTGATCATCGCAGGTTCCCGCTAAAAATCAGCGAACAAAAAATGCCAGAGCGATCACTGATCATTCTGGCATTCCCGCATTCCTGCATTCAAGTTCGTGTCCGGAAGTTTTCTTCAATCTACTCATTGTCTTAGCCGGCATGCTTAAAAAGTGAATACTTTGGTTATCTTTACCCAGTCAGTCATTGAAAAAGCCACCCTTACGATAAATACAGCAAAAAAAAATCGGCTTTTTTGCCGGGCCGGTGCTTACCTGAATGAGAAACGCTCTGTAAATATGTCTTATTTCGGTTTTGGCAAATATCCCAATAAGGGAAAGCTCAGCATTCCGGGTGAGAACAATAAATTACTCGATACTGAAAAAGCAATCGGTTTTGCAACATTCACACTGGCTTTTCATTTTTGAGGCAGCTACAACCCGGCCACAGGTCTTATCCTTTCAAATCCGGTTGAATGCTGTATCTCATGGTTGTGGTATTGCTCTAAACCTGGCGACAAGCTCTTTAATCCGTTCGATCAATTGCTTATATTTCAATGAAGGACCGTAAATCATACCCTCCCGCATGAATTCATAATCTCTCCTCCATTGACCCATTAAAGCATCAGGTGGTATGGGATTGATTCTTTCCGGAGAATGATTGGAGTAACTGATACCCCGGACTGGTGTTAGCAATCTACGGTGTTCAATAATAGTCCGGTAGAGATTCATATCAGATAGGGCCAATTTGCCGTAAGAAGTATCCATCAGCTTTTCGATATCATATAGATGCCTGCTTAAGCGATCGGTCCTGACCTTATTTGGTGTCTTTTGAAATTCTTCATGAAGCAGGAAGATCTTTTCAAGAAAGGTTCGTTCAGGGTTTACCGTGGGGATGCCGACAAATGGATCGGCGTAGGGTTGATTCTTCAGATATTCCCCAACGAAGGATCTGATTTCTTTTACAGTAAACGGTTCCCTTAATGACCGGCTGCCGATCTCAACAAGAACTCTCGGCCTAATGTATACTCATACTTGACAGGTTTGCGAATGCAAAGCTGTTTAGAATGAGTAATGCCGTACACCGCAGGAATGTATATTTTTCGCAAACTCATTCAGTGTCGGTGTATTCATTTGAGGAAGTTATGGCCGGATAATAGATCTCAATGATAAGTGGATCCTGATCGGCACCACTGACCTCAGCAAGCCTTAGATCAGCTTCTCCTAATCCTGCTTCCCTAAATCTGGAACGGACCTCAGGGAAAAAACTCTTTGAGAAAAAGCTGAATGATTCTTTCCGGAGTTTCTTAACCTGAGAGATCGTCATTTCACCAGTAAATCCAAGGAATGACCGATCCAATGCAATATCTATATCTTCCGAAAAGCGTTCAATCAATCCCCAGGCTTTACTAAGTGAAGTACCTCCCTTGAAGACCAGAAATGGTGCACAATCCATCTGGAAAATGAGCCGGAGGGTTTGTGTTACCCACCAGTCCTTTTCAACGGCCGCTGCCGGTAAGGGAATATATCTGGTCAGCTCACTGAATACCTCACTTTTGTGTGAGTCCTTCATCCCCAGCCACCTGTTTAACTCAAAATCACTCACCGACTTTTGATAATACCATTCTGAATATTTGCCGTATCCATTCGGGGGCCATTTTTAAATCATGTTTAATGTTCTCCGGCTTTTCTTTTGTTAACACCAATGTAATTTTCTCAACAACCGCTGCATTAACATTTGTTTTTCCAATGGACCGAAGACCTTGAATGACCAGGCTGCTTATTTCTCCTCTGGTGGCCAGGTTTTTAGGGGCCGTTTTCTTGAATTTTATCTTCCGTTCGCCCACTTTGACAATACGTGCAGCTCCATCGGTGAGGAAAACCGCATTTAACGCGACCTGGGTGGAAAGTCCCAATAAATTGATTGCGTACTCGCCCGTCGGGATAATCCTGGCTTTATCACGTCGTGAGATAGCATCAGCGATTTCTTCCAAGCCAGGGGTTATATATCCGAACAGACTGCTTTTCCTTGGCCTGACATAAATGCCTGTGGCAACACGTATGATCTCCCCTTTGTCCATCAGTCTTTGAAGAGCCTTACTGATGGCCTTGGGATTCCCAAAGGCCAGGAAGTTGTCAGTAAAGAAAAGCGTACCCCTACTGGCTTTTTTAATTTTATTAAGTACCTGTAATTCAATGGATATACCCATTTGTTTTATTATTTCATGTCGCAAATTTAGTAAATATTTGCGACAGAATATACTGGGAATTGTGCTTGTGAGTTTATTTTTTTGATCCTGAAGATCCAGGGAAGGGGGGCATTACATTGCAGAAGGGCGGGAAAGCAAGGATGTGATTTCATTCCTGCATTCCCGCCCTCCTGCATTCTGTCATTCAAGCCCGAGCCTCTCACCGGACTTGAACCGGCGACCTGCTAATTACGAATCAGCTGCTCTACCAACTGAGCTAAAGAGGCAAAATGCCCCCTTTCTGCTCCCCTCCCCTGTTTGGGGGAGGGGTTGGGGGAGGGGGCTGTCGGGATGACTGGACTCGAACCAGCGACCTCTGCGTCCCGAACGCAGCGCGCTAGCCAACTGCGCTACATCCCGAATCAGGACTATCCATACCTCTCAGCAGGGAAGGGCATGAAAAGGACGACAAAAGTAATACTTTTTCCAAAACAAACAAAGGTGCCGGGGACTTTCCGTGTCGGTATAAACCGGTCAATCCCGTAAAACATGGCCATGGAGCCCATTTCCGTCGTAAACAGCTGGGACTGTACCCTCCGGCTGTATTTAGACCAGATCGCCCGGAGGGTTTCTGCCAAAGATACTTCAGTTAAGTTAAGCTATTATATATATTATATGTTAATTATTTCATAAATCTTGATCAGCGCTTAACTTGTGTGGATATCGTGTGTTATTCATACACATTATAAACACAAAACTATGAAAAACTACATCATCATTCTTCTTGCTGCATTTTCCCTGTTACCATCAGTTTATGCCCAGGATACACAAAAAAGCGGGATACCCCATATCGGGGACGCTGCTCCTTCGTTTACGGCCAACACCACTAAAGGCGTTATCAACTTTCCAGGCGATTTCAGCGGGAAGTGGAAGATACTGCTGAGCCATCCTGCTGACTTCACCCCGGTCTGCACTTCAGAGATACTGGAGCTTAGCCAGATGCAGGATGAATTTGAGAAACTGGACGTAAAACTGCTGGTTATCTCCACCGAATCGGTTGAAATGCACAGAGACTGGATCAAATCCATGGAGTCGCTGCGCTACAAGCAACGTGACACACAGAAGATCAGGTTTCCTCTTATCGGGGATGAATCCCGGGCTGTTTCCAAACTTTACGGTATGATTCCAGACGACTCCTACACGACTAAAAATGTGAGGGGTGTGTATGTGATTGACCCAAAAAACAAGGTGCGTTCAGTGAGTTTTTACCCCATGTCGGTAGGAAGGAACATGGACGAGATTAAGCGCCTGGTGATTGCCATTCAGCAAACGGATAAGGAAAACATCTTCACACCGGCCAACTGGAATCCCGGTGATGATGTTCTGATCCCTCACCAGACAGCAGAAGCAGAAACAGGGGAGGTAAGCGATGAAAGCAGTCCTGGCACCTATAAATTAGCATGGTATATGTTCTTTAAGAAGTCGGATTAGTCCGGTGGCTGTTGTATGCCGGTTTGAATGGAAGCGGCGGCTGCTTTTATGCGTGTCTCCCCGGATGGATTCGAACCATCGACCCAATGATTAAGAGTCATTTGCTCTGCCAGCTGAGCTACGGAGAGGAAATTGGGCGGCAAAGGTAAGATTATTTTCCAGATTTAACAAATGGTGAACGGCCGGGTCAAAGAGCAGGATTTTTCAGGGGCTTGCTTACCTTTGCAGCATATTGTACCTGGATGCAAACCAACAGGATAAGCTTCGGCCTGCTTGCGCTGGTGATGCTGTCGTCATGCAGCACCATCCGTCCCGACCGGCCCGTTCCCACAGCCGGCAGCGGGGAATTCAGCCTGCAGCCTTCCCTGCTGTATATTCCCCTCGACATGGATATCGGAGAGCTGGAAAAACTGCTCAACAGCCAGCTTACGGGGCTGATCTATGAGGACAACAGCCTGGACGACAACGGGGGAGATAACCTGATGGTAAAGGCCTGGAAACAGGATGACATCAAAATTTCCCTCAAAGGCAATGTCCTTACCTACCGGGTACCTTTGAAGCTCTGGATCAAAGCGGGCTGGAAGATCGAACGTTTCGGCCTGAGCCTGTCGGATTACCGCGAAATGAATGCCGCCATCGCCCTGACCTTCAGTACGGCCATCACGCTGAATCCTGACTGGTCATTCACCACTTCCACCTCCTCCGGCGGCTATGAGTGGCTTTCAGCACCGGTGGTAAAGGTGGGCCCCGTCCAGGTCCCCATCACAAAAATTGCGGACCTGATCCTGGCCGCCAATAAGAAAAAGATCTCCCGTGAAATAGATAAAGCGGTGGCTGACAACCTGATGGTGAAACAGATGGCCGAAAAATTCTGGAATGCCGTGCATGAACCGGTGATGGTGAACGAAGCCTATCAGGTATGGTTGCGGATACAGCCGGAGGGGATATTCAGTACGCAATTGAGCGGCAGTGCCGGGAAGTTGCATCATGCCATGGGGATCAGCGCCCTGGTGGAAGCCTTCATAGGGCAAAAGCCTCCTGCCGCCAATTCCAGGCCGCTTCCGAAACTTAGCCTGGGAGAGATCCCGCGGGAAGACTTCCTGATCAACCTTTCGATCGATCTGCCCTATACCTGGATCAACGAACTGGCCGGGCAACATCTGGCCGGACAAGTCTTTACACACGAGAAATACACCATTCAGCTGAAAGAGGCCGATGTGTACCCCGGAGGCGATAAGCTGATCGTTCACGCAAAGGTAGCCGGCAGCCTGAAGGGAGACCTTTATTTCAGCGGCAAACCGGTTTACGACAGTACGGAGAACAGCATCCGGATCAGGGAACTGGACTTTGATATCCGAACCCGCAATGCCCTGGTGAAAGCCGGGAACTGGCTGTTTCACTCAAAAATCCTTGGCATGATCGAGAAAAACCTTGTGTTTCCGCTGGATTCACACCTCGCCCTGGCCCAAAGCATGATGCAGCAACAGGTCCGTGAAATTCCCCTGTCCGGTAACATCTTTCTGACAGGAACCTTAAGCGGGATCAGGCTGGGTGAAATCACCCCGGGTCTGAATTCCGTCAGGGCCACCGTGATTTTAACAGGAAAGATGTCGGTTAAAACCCTTTAGACCGGCTTACACGATCTTTGAATACAGCCGCATGAACTGCACGCGTTCAAACACGGCAGGATTTTCGACATTCACCTGGCTCAGTTTTCCCCTGAAATCGTCCAGGCTGCGGTAAGCCTTGCTGTCCATCCATTTCTCAAGCTCGGCATTGATCCGGCTGATATGGTCGAAGCCGTATTTGTAAAGCACCGAGGCGAGCTGAACGGCGTTGGCACCGGCCAGGATTTGCTTGACCACCGATTCATAATCATGGATCCCGGTGGAAGCTACCAGGTCGCACCCGGCACGGCCGGCCAGGATGGCGATCCACCGCAGCGTATGGGAATACTCCGAAGGCTGGCTCAGGATGTTGGAAGACGTGATTTCGAGCGTATCTATGTTAAGATCAGGATGAAACGGACGGTTGAACAGCACCATGCCGCGGATACCCGTTTTGGACAGATCGAGCAGGGTACGTGACAGGCCTGAAAAATAATAGCTGACCTTGACCGAGAGGGGGATCGTAACTTGTTGCCTTACAGCATCTACGATCTCGAAGAAGGTGTTTTCATTCTCCTGGCCGGACTTTTCCGGATTGGACGGCAGCACGTAAATGTTCAGTTCGATGGCATCGGCACCAGCGGACTGGATACGCCTGGCAAAATAATGCCAGTCGTAAGGGCTTACACAGTTGATACTTGCGATGACCGGGATAGCGACGGCTTTTTTTGCTTCTTCGATAAATTTCAGGTAATCGGCCAGGGTATGTTCCTTTGCGAAATTGTGGATATAATCCTGTGCCTGGGCAAAATCATAGGGCCGGCTGGAAAGGACGTCCCGGTAGCCTTTGTTCATCGAATCCATGATCCCTTCCTGCTGTCGGATCATTTTTTCGGTTTCGAAGCGAATCTGTTCTTCAAAGATGGATTTCAATACCACGGCTCCGGCGCCTTTGGCGGCGATCTCCCTGAGTTCGTCGATGGTATTGGTCAAGCCGGAACTACCGGCAATCAGCGGGCTTTTCAGGGAAAGGCCCATGTAGGTGGTCGACAGACTGGCCATAAGTCATTCGTGATTTAGGATGAAGGGTCAAATATATAAAAAAAGGTGATCAGAATGCTTTAAATCCGATGATCTCCCTGACTTCCCTGATGGTGCGTGAAGCGCTTTCCCTGGCCCTGTCGGCCCCCAGTCTGGTGACGCTGGCAAGGTAGGCATCATCGCCGGCGATCGCGAGGATCTTTTCCCTGATGGGAGCCGTATAGGCAATGATATCCTCCGCCAGTTGTTTCTTCAGATCTCCGTAACGGATGCTTCCCTTAAGGTACTGATCCTCAAAAAAATCTACGGTTTCCTGTTTCGACATCACTTTGAGCAGGGTAAACAGGTTTTCGACAGCCTGTGATTTTTCCTGTCCGGCCTGAGGCCCTGCATCGGTGACCGCCCGCATCACTTTTTTACGGATAACTTCAGGAGGATCGGCCAGGAAGATGGCATTGCCCTCCCCTTCTGATTTACCCATTTTCCCCGTTCCGTCAAGACCGGGAATTTTCACCAGTGCATCACCAAAATTATATGCCTGTGGTTCAGGGAAGTATTCAACCCCATACATACGGTTGAATCGTTTGGCGAAAGTGCGTGTCATTTCCAGGTGTTGTTCCTGGTCTTTGCCGACCGGCACAAAATGCGCCTTATGTATGATGATATCGGCCGCCATGAGGCTGGGATAAGTCAGCAGGCCGGCATTCACATTTTCCGGCTGTGTCCTGGCTTTTTCCTTAAAGGAAGTACACCTCATCAACTCGCCCAGATAGGCATTCATGTTGAGCAAAAGGTAGAGTTCGGCTACCTCCGGCAGGTCGCTCTGCACATAGAGGGTCGCCTTCTCCGGGTCGAGACCTGAAGCAAGGAACTCCGACAGCACCATCCGGATATTCCCGTGCAGGTCGGCCGGAGTGGGATGTGTTGTAAGAGAGTGATAATCAGCAATAAAGAAATAACAATGGTTGCTTTCCTGCATTCTGACAAAATTCCGGATCGCACCGAAATAATTGCCAAGGTGAAGGTTGCCGGTGGGTCTGATGCCGCTGACTACAGTTTGCATGTGATGGAATTCGGGAAAAGTGAATGGTCAGGCTGCAACGGATTTACATTTTGATCTCATCGCCCCTGCTGTTGAAAAACTTATACTCCAGGAAGTGGTATGATTTGAAGGCTTTGATGCTGATCCAGCGGTTGAAGCGGAAAAACCATTTCATCCTGATGGAAATCAGGCCCTTGGTCAGGTAGGCATGGATAAAGGGATGGAATCCGATGCTGAATTTCTTTTCGTTTTGTTCCTGAATAAGATAGCGGATATTGTTTTCCACTTCATCGATAAACAGGATGCTGGGTCTTACTTCGCCGGTTCCTTCGCAGACGGGGCATTTTTCGATGATTTCGACACTCATTTCCGGTCTGACCCGCTGGCGGGTAATTTGTACCAGGCCAAACTTACTGGGAGGCAGGATGGTATGTTTGGAATGATCGCGGCTCATTTCCGATCTGAGCTTTTCAAAAAGCATGCGGCGGTGGCTGCCTTCAGACATATCGATAAAGTCGATGACGATGATCCCTCCCATATCGCGAAGGCGCAGTTGCCTGGCCACTTCGGCGGCGGCTTCCAGGTTCACCTCCAGGGCATTGATTTCCTGACTGCTTTCGGTTTTCATCCGGTGGCCGCTGTTGACATCAATGACATGCAGGGCTTCCGTGTGTTCGATCACCAGGTATACACCGCTTTTGATCGTAACCACCTTGCCGAAAGAGCCCTTTATCTGTTTATCAACTCCATATGCCTCAAAAACAGGAGATTTACCCTTATAGTGTTTGAGAATATCCAGTTTGTCCGGAGCAATCTGCCTGAGATACTGATGAATATCTTCATACACAGCCGCATCGTCCACCACGATGCTGTTAAAACTTTCATTGAGCAGGTCGCGCAGGAATGCAGAAGTACGATCCAGTTCACTGACAACCTTTTGAGGAGGTTTGGCAACGGCCAGTTTTTTTGCGACCGACTCCCATTTTACCACCAGGCTTTTCAGGTCGTTATCCAAATCGGCTACCAGCTTGTTCTCTGCGACTGTGCGGATAATGACCCCGTAGTTTTTTGGTTTAATGCTGTTTATCAGTCGTTTAAGCCTGTTCCTTTCCTCAGCGCTTTTAATCTTTTGAGACACACTGACCCTGTTGGAAAAGGGTACCAGCACCAGGTATCTGCCTGCGAATGAGATCTCGGAAGATACCCTTGGTCCTTTGGTGGAAATGGGTTCTTTGGCGATCTGGACGAGGATGTGCTGATTCGGGCTGAGGACGGAGGAAATCTTGCTTGTTTTTTCTATATCATCCTCCAGCCCAAAGCTTTCCATCAGGTGCGGAACGTCTTTTCCCGAGACTGCGGTTTTAATGTACTTGATCAGGGATCTGACCTGGGGGCCCAGGTCGAGGTAATGAAGAAAGGCATCCTTTTCGTAGCCGACATCAATAAAGGCTGCATTGAGTCCGGGCATGATCTTCTTAACCCGGCCAAGGTATACATCCCCGACTGCGTAATTGTTATTGGTCTTTTCCTTGTGAAGTTCAACGAGCAGCTTATCTTCCAGCAGGGCTATCTCAACCCCGGCCGGTCCTGCATGTATCACCAGTTCTTTATTCACAACCCAGCGTTGTTATTGTCTGAATGTAACCCCTACGGCCATATGATGTCTGAAGCTGACCAGGTAAAAAAGAACCTGTCCAATAAACTGCATCTTTCCCCCTCAAAGCAGGATGCTTTGTTTCATCGCCCGCTCAATCAGCAGATAGGGAAAAGACAGTTCCTTGGACAGGTGTGGGTACTCGTTTATTTCTTCTTGTGTCTGTTCTTCCGTAAACGCTTTTTCCGTTTATGGGTTGACATTTTGTGTCTTTTCCGTTTTTTTCCGCTCGGCATATGCTATCCCTTCCGTCAAAATGTTATTTTACTTTGGTTTTCACTTCATTCATGAAGCTCTTGGCAGGTTTGAAAGCAGGAATGTAGTGAGCCGGGATAATGATGGTCGTGTTCTTCGAAATATTCCTTCCCGTTTTTTTGGCTCTCTTCTTGATGGTGAAACTTCCAAAGCCGCGGAGGTACACATTCTCTCCAGCGATCATTGAGGCTTTTACGGTATCCATAAAGGCTTCCACGGTGGCTTGCACAGCTACCTTCTCAATTCCGGTTTTGTTAGCAATTTCAGCTACAATTTCTGCTTTTGTCATGTCTGTATACTTTTAAAGATTTGATAATAAATTTTTTATCGGGTTGCAAATATAAAATATTTTTGACTTTCAAACTAAAAATCTTTTTTTTCTCCTTGATTTTCGCAAATTTAGAGAAATTTTATGAACCAGTATCCTGTGGATGATATATTAATATGGTATAGACAACATGCAAGGGCCTTACCATGGAGAGACACCAAAGATCCTTATCTGATCTGGCTGTCGGAGGTAATCCTTCAGCAAACCAGGGTCGAACAGGGCCTGGACTACTACCTGCGCTTCAGCAGCCGCTTTCCTGACCTTCGCAGCCTTGCAGAAGCATCTCCGGATGAGGTGATGAAACAGTGGCAGGGGCTTGGATACTACAGCCGGGCCAGGAACCTTCACGCTGCAGCCCGTCAGGTCATGCAGCACTATCATGGCCTCCTGCCGGAATCTTTTCATGAACTACTGAAAATTAAAGGGATAGGAGCATACACTGCCGCCGCCATCGCATCCATTGCCTTCCGCCAGGCCATCCCGGTGGTGGATGGCAATGTGTACAGGCTGGTGTCCCGCTGGCTCGAAATCCCTTACCCGGCTTCATCTGCCACAGGCAGAAAACTGATATTCAATTACCTGAAAGATATCATCCCCCCCGACGACCCCGGTAGTTTTAACCAGGCACTGATGGAACTGGGAGCCCTGATTTGCATACCGAATCAGCCGGCCTGCATCCGATGCCCTGTTACCGGACATTGCGGCGCTTTCCGCCATGGAAAACAACATGCCTACCCCATCAAACAAAACAGGAAAAAACCCGGAGAGCGGTATTTCACCTACTTTTTTATCGTCTTCTGCAGGGAGGGTATTCTGTACACCATAATAAAACTGCGAACGGGCAGGGATATATGGGAAGGCCTTTGGGAGTTTCCCCTGCTGGAGCACACAGGGACTCCTTTCGCTCCGGACCCTTTGCCGATACCCATTCCCGGATTTCACGCAGGTAAAACATTGCTGATCAGTCCGGTGATTAAACATCAGCTTACACATCAAACCATATTCGCCAATTTGCAACTTTCAACAGGATTGATTCAAGACGTGAAGCTTATAGATCAAGGTTTTAAGATAATTGAGTTAAATGAATTATTAAAGTATCCATTCAGCCGCTTAACCGAACGACTTTTAATTAACCAACAGATTCACAATATGTTAGAAAAATTCCGCAAAAATTGTTCAAAAATTTAGCCTGCGTTTTTCCAACATGGCCCGTCTAAAACATATATATTTGTGTTAATCAACTAATCATTAAAAATTCATTGAGATGGCAACAGGAGTAAACAGGGTGATCCTGATCGGGAATCTGGGAAAGGATCCGGACATCATGACACTGGAGAGTGGCGTTAAGAAGGCCAGTTTTTCGCTGGCAACGACAGAGAGTTACAAGAACAAGGACGGGTCGAAGGCGCAGATCACGGAATGGCATAACATCGTGCTTTGGAGAGGTCTGGCTGAAGTGGCTGAATCCTACCTGAAAAAGGGGCATCAGATCTACCTGGAAGGAAAGATCAGGACCAGGAGTTGGGATGACAAGGAGGGAAATAAGCGGTATACTACTGAAATTCTGGGTGATAACCTGCTCATGCTGGGTCGTCCATCCGGAACAGTGACCGCCGAGGATAACGGTTCCCAGCAGGAAACCTCTGATCCTGTGACCATGGACATCCCTGACGCGGGAAACGACCTTCCGTTTTAAGCGGTGTCTGCAGGAAAGGGTTGGTACATTCCAACCCTTTCTTTTTCAATGGTTTCACATTACATTCCTTTTCATAACTTTGCAGCGCTTTTAGAGCCATTGATTTGGACAGTTTTTTCTTACACCTGCTTCCGATGATACTGCTTCAGCAACTTGCAGCAGGCATGCCGGTATTTGCCATTATCACCACATCATTCCTTATCTTGCTGCTGCTGGGTTCTCTGGCCATGATTTCGGCAGCCGAAGTGGCATTCTTCTCGCTTAAACCATCACAGCTCAGGGAGATCCGGCTGAATGAACGGGAATCCGACGATCTGGTCGCAGTCCTGCTCCGCGATCCGAAACGCCTGCTGGCCACGATCCTGATCCTGGTGAACTTCTTAAATGTGACCATCGTCATCCTGTCTGCCCTGGTCAGCCAGTCGTTCCTCAACCTTGAACAATATCCCCTGGCCGGCTTTTTTATCCAGGTGATACTGGTAACTGTCCTGATTCTCTTCTTTGGCGAAATCCTTCCCAAGGTGTATGCCAGCCAGTATCCCGAAAAACTTGCCGTCATGATGGCTCCTCCCCTGAAACTGCTCATCAGGATTTGTTACCCCCTCAGCCAGCTTCTGATCTCCTCCACCCGATTTGTCGACCGCAGGATTGCCGGGAAATATGCCAACATTTCTATGAGTGAACTGGACGAAGCCATCGATATTACCACCAATGAAAACACCCCGGAAGATGAAAAATCCATCCTGAAAGGCATTGTAAATTTCGGCGAAACAGATGTCAGGGACATTATGAAACCCAGGATTTTCATTACCGCCATAGAATTCAACACCACTTTCAGGGAATTGCTTCAGCTTATCCGCGATTCGGGTTTTTCCCGTATCCCGGTTTATAAGGAAAATTTAGACCATGTCAGCGGACTCCTGTATATCAAGGATCTGCTCCCTCATCTCGACAGGGAGGACGACTTCCGCTGGCAGGAAATGATCAGACCTGCCTTTTTTGTTCCTGAAAACAAAAAGATCATCGACCTGTTACAGGAATTTCAACGGAAAAAGATCCACCTTGCCATTGTAGCGGATGAATACGGAGGCACCTCAGGCATTATTACCCTGGAGGATGTCCTGGAAGAAATCGTCGGTGAAATCAATGACGAATTCGATACGGATTCCGAAGAATCCTGGTATAAAAAACTTGATAATCATAACTTTATCTTCCCTGGCGAAACTCCTGTCAATGATTTTTGCAGGATCATCAGGGTGGATCCTGATATTTTCGAGGAAGCCAGGGGAGAATCGGGTACCCTGGCCGGGCTGATCCTGGAAATTACCGGCAGCATTCCTGAAGTACATGAAAAGGTGAGTTTCAAGCGGTTTATCTTCAGGATAGAAAACGTTGACCAGAGACGCATTCTGGAGATAAAAGTGACCCTTACCGATGCCAGCGAAGAATAAGCACCGCCTTTTTTGGGCGTATTGTTGCATTTCGGCCGTGTTTTTCGCGGCAGGATGCACCTCTGCCGATATGCCCAAGCCCTGGGGTTACTTCAGGATAGACCTTCCGGATAAACAATATACCGGATTTGACACCACTTATCCATACTGTTTCCGTTATCCGGCCTATGCCCGGATCATGCCGAAGACAGACTCCCTCGCAGAGCCTTACTGGATCAATATTCAGTTTCCTTCGTTTAAAGGAACCATCCACCTTTCGTATAAACCGGTCAGGGGAAATCTGCCGGAGTACCTGGAAGATGCACGGGCAATGGTGATGAAGCATATTCCCAAAGCAGACGCCATCGGTGAAACCCTCATCAACCGCCCGGAAGACAAGGTTTATGGCATGGTGTACGACATCAGGGGCAGTGATGCCGCTTCACCCATTCAATTCTTCCTGACAGACAGCCTCCGCCATTTTATCAGGGGAGCACTCTATTTCTATGTGAAACCCAATAATGATTCGCTCAGCCCGGTAATCGCATTCCTCAAGCAAGACATCGATACCCTCGTCGGCAGTTTCCACTGGGAAAAAGAACCAGACAACCGCAGGCACAAATAAGGGTCTGATCATCTTTTAACCCGCTATTCCCTCCCGATGAAAATTTGCTTTGTATCCCTCACCGCTGTGTTGTTTTGCGGGCTTCTATCCGCCCAAACTCCTGTTATTCAAAGAATTCGGATTGACATGCAGGGGAAAGAAATCCTTCCCCTGCTATCTGCCGGTATCGCTGTGGAAGAATGCTTTACCGGCCCCGATCACTCCCTCATTGGCGATCTTTACCAGCCGGAGGTCGCGAAAATCACAGCCCTGGGCTACCAAACCGAAATCATACAGGATGATCTCGGGGCATACTACAGAATACGGAATGAAGCAGCCCTGAAAAAAATGAAAAGCCCTGGTTATAAACCACTTCAACCCAAGTCCTCTGCCAACTGGCCAGTGCCTGCGGGTTTTAGCCTGGGAAGCATGGGCGGTTTTTACACCTGGGATGAAATGACCTCCAGGCTCGACGACATGGTACAGAATTATCCTTCCCTGATCACGGTGAAAGTCCCTGCCGCTGGCGACAGTTCCGTTGAGGGAAGGCCCCTCTACTATGTGAAGATTTCCGATAATCCGAACCAAAACGAGAACGAAAACCGCATCCTCTATACGGGGATGCATCATGCAAGGGAACCCATCGGCATGCAGGCGCTGATCTTTTATATGTACTACCTTCTTGAGCATTATGCGACAGATCCCCTTATCCAGTATCTTGTCGACAACACGGAACTGTACTTTATCCCGGTGATGAATCCTGACGGCTACGTTTACAATCAAAGCATGAACCCCTTCGGGGGCGGGAACTGGAGAAAGAACCGGAAAGATAACGGAGACGGTTCGTTCGGGGTGGACTTGAACCGGAATTACGGATATATGTGGGGCTTCGACGATATCGGCTCTTCGCCCGACCCTTATTCGGAGGTATTCAGGGGAACGGGTCCCTTCTCCGAACCTGAAACACAGGTTATCAGAGACTTCTGCAATGAAAAGCAATTTAAAATTGCACTGAATTATCACTCTTTTTCCAACCTGCTGCTTTTCCCATGGGGCTATACCAGTCAGGAGCTTCCGGCAGATTACGCTGCTTTTCAGGCATATGCCGAAGTCATGACACGGCAGAACAATTATGTGTACGGACCTGGCGCAACAACCATCTATCAAACCAACGGCGGTTCGGATGACTGGATGTACGGAGAACAGCAGTCCAAACCGGCTGTCTTGTCCTTCACTCCTGAAGTCGGAGACGGCACTGCCGGATTCTGGCCTTCACCCGAATTGATCATTCCGCTCTGCCAGGACAATATGTGGCAAAACCTTGCTGCAGCCCTTCTCACTGTTCAGTTTGCAGAGGTGAAAGATGCCAGTCCCCTTTTTATTGGCACCCAATCATTCCTGAAGTACCAGATCCGGAACCTCGGCCTGCAGACAGGCAGCTTCACCGTCGGCGTTCAGCCCCTTGGCAATGCATTTCAATACACCGGACCGGCTAATATCCACACTAATCCGGGATATTTGCAACTTTTAACAGATTCCATCCCTTACCAATTGTCACCGGCATATCAGCCCGGGCAGCCTATTCAGTACCTGCTCAGCATCAGCAACGGGATCTGGACCTTTTCCGATACCATCACAAAATATTCCGGCACACCCCAGGTCTTTTTCCAGGACTCATGCAACAATATGGCTGCATGGACCGGTGACTGGGCGACCACCTCCTCTTCATATCATTCACCTGATTATTCCATCACCGATTCTCCCTTCGGTCCTTATTCAAGTTATGCCGATCTTTCGGTCACCCTCTCGGATCCGGTGGATCTCAGCAACGCAGTGATGGCGGTGCTTCGTTTTTACGCAAGATGGGATCTTGAAAACGGATTCGATTATGTACAGGTGAAGGCCAGCGCCGACAACGGTTTCAGCTGGATTCCCCTGCACGGACTGTATACCAATCCCGGAAGCGTAAATCAGGCGGCACTTCAGCCCCTGTACGACGGGGTACAAACTGATTGGGTGCAGGAACAGATCAGTCTGCAAGCCTTTATCGGACAGCAGCTTAAGATCAGGTTTACCCTGATTTCCGACGGTGGTGTGGAAACGGACGGTTTTTATTTCGATGATGTGGAAATCGCCGGTCTTTTCCCTGCAGGCATCAGCCATCAGGAAAATGGCGCCTTGCTGCAGTTCATTCCTAATCCTGCCAGCGATCTGGTCAGGCTTGTGTTCACCAACCAACATTTTATACCGGGAAGCCTTGCCTGTTATACCGCACAGGGAAGGCTCATTCAACAATACCAGGTTAGCGATCCCGGGTTCTCGCCGGATGTCAGTTCATGGCTTCCGGGCATATATTACTTCAAGTATTTCAGTTCCGGCGGACCTACTTATACCGGAAAAGTGGCAATTATTCGCTGAGGTCCTTTTTCTTGCCGTGCATGATCTCCATCTGGCGCTGAATGGATTCCCTGTGAACCAGTTCAAGCAAGCGCATCAGAAAATCCTTTCCCAGTCCCAGTTTCCTTCCGTTTTCAAGTCTGTCATGGATGATGTTGCGCCACCTTCTGATCTGGAGGATGGTGATATTTTTCTTTTTCTTGTATTCACCTATTTCCTCCACGATCTTCATCCGTCGTGACAGGATATCCAGCAGGGTCCAGTCTATCCTGTCGATTTCTTTCCGGAGTTCGTCCAGCCTCGACTGGTACTCCTGGAAACCGTTGAGATTCCGGAAGATAAGACCGCTGAGCAATTGCTTCAGACCGGAAGGTGAAAGCTGTTGCTGGGCATCGGTCAGGGCTGCAGCCGGGTCAATATGCGTTTCAATCATCAGGCCCTGCATTTCCAGATCCAGGGCTTTTTGAGCGATTTCTGCCAGGTATTCCGTTTTCCCGCATATATGACTTGGATCGCATATTACCGGAAGCGCAGGATATAATCTTTTCAGCTCGATCGGAATTTCCCACATGGGGGAGTTCCTGTATTGATCGCGTTGATAATAGAAGAATCCCCTGTGAATGGCAATCAGTTTATCGATTCCGCTGCGGTTGAGCCTTTCCAGGGCCCCTATCCATAATTTAATATCAGGATTCACCGGATTTTTAACCATCACGGGGATATCGACTCCTGCCAGGCCGTCGCAGATCTCCTGCACCGAGAATGGATTAACCACGGTACGGGCGCCGATCCAGAGGATATCGATGCCGTATTTCAGGGCGAGCTCGATATGGTGGGGGTTGGCCACCTCCACAGTGGTAAGCAGTCCGGTTTCCTGCCTGACACGCTGCATCCATTTCAGGCCGGCTTCACCGGCACCTTCAAAGCCGTCCGGACGTGTCCTGGGTTTCCAGATGCCTGCCCTGAACACCTTTACCTGAGGGATCAATGCAATTTCCCTTGCCGTGGCAAGCAGCTGTTCTTCTGTTTCGGCACTGCAAGGCCCTCCTATGAGCAGGGGTTCGCTCAACTGCTCCTGCCACCGGCTGATGGGAATACTCTTCAGCGTCATACTTCAACCCAATTTACATTCACAACCTGCATCCGGAAAGGAGGATTTCCGCTGGCGCCGGCCTCACCCTGTCCCCTCAGTCATGCCGTGTCATACCGTAAGAACACAGGAATGCGAAAAAAGTGTTTCCAGAGTCATCAGTATAACTAAATCTAACTGAAAACTGCTTCGCATTTTCACTAAGATTCAGTATAAACCTTCAGGAAATGAATTTACAAAAGTACGATAAATAAAGGTTCATCAGTTTTTGTTATTTTTGCCGCCTTATTTTGGATTATACACCGGAGTGAATCATGGAAACGCCTGAGAGATCGATTATCAGAAAATTACTGAAGGAAACCAAACCCGGTGACCTGGGCAGCAGGGTACACCTGAAGGGATGGGTCAGAACCAAACGGGGAAATAAAAACATTGCCTTTATTGCAGTCAATGATGGCACAATCATTCATAATATTCAGGTGGTGGCACAGGTGAATGATTTTGAAGAGGATTTGCTGAAACAAGTCACCACCGGCGCCTGCATCGCCGTAACCGGCATCCTGGTGGAATCTCCCGGCCAGGAACAACCGGTGGAAGTGCAGGCACAGCAAATAGAGATTCTCGGCACCTCCGACCCGGAAACCTATCCCCTGCAGAAAAAAGGACACAGCCTTGAATTCCTTCGTGAAATTGCTCACCTGAGGCCACGAACAAATACCTTCGGCGCCATTTTCCGCATCCGTCATGCCTTGTCTTTTGCTATTCATAAATTCTTTAACGACAAGGGGTTTTATTACATTCACAGTCCCATCATCACCGGTTCAGATGCCGAAGGAGCAGGCGCCATGTTCAGGGTCAGTACCCTGGATGCAATCCAACCTCCGCTCACTCCGGAGGGCAAAGTAGATTACGCCCGGGATTTTTTCGGGAAAGAAACCAAACTGACCGTCTCGGGGCAGCTGGAAGCAGAACTGGGAGCCCTTGCGCTTTCAGGGGTTTACACTTTCGGACCGACTTTCCGTGCAGAAAACTCCAATACCCCCCGTCACCTTGCCGAATTCTGGATGATAGAACCGGAAATGGCCTTCTATGACATCCATGATAACATGGATCTGGCGGAGGAATTCCTGAAATACCTGATACGCTATGCCCTGGAAAACTGCCTGGATGATCTGCAATTTCTCAACAAAATGTATGATAACGGCCTGATAGAGAGGCTCGAACATATTACCGATGTGGACTTCGAGAGGCTGTCTTATACAAAAGCCATTGATATCCTGAAGGAATCCGGTGAGGAATTTGAGTTTCCGGTGGACTGGGGCCTGGATTTACAGGCTGAACACGAACGCTACCTGGTTGAAAAGCATTTCGGCAAACCGGTGATCCTGACCGACTATCCCATAGAGATCAAGGCTTTCTACATGAAACAGAACGAAGACGGAAAAACGGTGAGGGCCATGGATGTCTTGTTCCCGAAAATCGGCGAGATCATTGGCGGATCGCAGCGCGAAGAGGTTTATGAGAAACTCCTGGAACGCATTCAGCAGTTGGACATACCGGAAAAAGATGTGTGGTGGTACCTTGATACAAGGAAGTTTGGTACTGCGCCTCACAGTGGTTTCGGCCTTGGTTTTGAGAGAATGGTCTTGTTTGTTACCGGCATGGGCAACATCCGGGATGTCATCCCTTTTCCGCGCACCCCGCAGAATGCTGAATTCTGATCCGTTTATTTTTTGTACCTTAGTATCCGGACTGAACGCCCACTGATATTTACAATTCCTGTCGGAACCATGTTAAACCAGAGACTGCAACAGAAACTGCTACAAAAGCTGTCGCCACAGCAAATCCTGCTGATGAAACTGCTGCAGATCCCTTCCGTATCGCTGGAACAAAGGATTAAACAGGAAATTGAAGAAAACCCGGCACTCGAAGACCTTGCCGATCCCACAGAAGCTGCCTATGAGAGCGAAACAGGGCAGAAAGAGGAAAACCAGGAAGAAAACGAGGAGGTTTCAAAGGATGATGAGTTCGATCTGGAAGATTATCTGGATGAGGATGAAATACCTGCATACAAGCTGTATGCATCGAATACCGGGCCTGATGACGACAGGCCCAGCCTGCCTTTTGCATCAGCCGACACTTTCCAGGACAGCCTGCTGCACCAGCTCGGAATGTACAAGCTTTCTCCAAACCAGGAGATCATAGCCGCCACTATCATCGGCAATCTGGATGATGCCGGTTACCTTCAGCGTGATATCAGTGCGATGGTCGACGACCTGGCATTCTCACAGAATATTCAGGCTTCGGAAGAGGAGATTCTGGAAGTGCTTCATTTCATTCAGCAGCTGGACCCTCCCGGGATAGGTGCCCGTAACCTTCAGGAATGCCTTTTGTTACAGTTGCGAAGGATGGAAGAGAAAAAGCCTGCCCTCGGGCTGGCCATCGAGATCATCGAACATCACTTCAACGAATTCACCCGCAAGCATTACGATAAAATCCTCAAAAAGAGCCGGGCATCGGAAGAAGCCCTTAAAGCAGCCATGGGGATCATCCTCAGGCTCAATCCCAAACCCGGTTCCTCCATCAATGAAACGGAACGCTCGAACCAATATATCGAACCCGATTTCATCATCACACCCCGCGATACCCAACTGGAACTGACGCTCAACAGCAGGAATACTCCCGAATTAAGGGTTAATAAAAAATATATGCATATGCTGGAAGATTATGCCAGTGGCAGGGGCAATAACCACCAGCAGAAAGAAGCCGTTCAGTTCATCAGGCAGAAGATCGATTCTGCCCGCTGGTTTATCGAAGCGATCAAACAAAGGCAAAATACCCTTTATATCACCATGAATGCCATCATGGAATACCAGAAGGAGTATTTCCTGAGCGGCGATGAAACCCGGCTCAGGCCAATGATACTGAAGGATATCGCCGAAATCGTGAATATGGATATTTCCACGGTCAGCCGGGTGGCCAACAGCAAATATGTGCAAACCCCTTACGGCACCTTCCTGCTGAAAACCTTCTTTTCAGAGTCGCTTCAAACCGAAAGCGGTGAAGAAGTGTCGAGCAGGGAGATTAAAAAAATCCTGTCGGATTGCATTGAATCCGAATCCAAGGACAAACCGCTGACCGACGAGGAACTGACAGATGTACTGAAAGGAAAAGGGTATAACATCGCAAGACGAACCGTGGCCAAATACCGCGAACAGCTCAACATTCCCGTTGCACGGCTGCGAAAAGCCATTTAATTCCCGTTATGGAAAGAAAAATTGCAAGCCTGCTCACTTACGTATTCCATCCCCTGCTGCTGCCCGGCTATTCCTTTATCCTGATGCTGCACATGGACAGCATCCTTCCCTACCTCATCCCGCTGAAAACCAAATGGACAGTCATCGGCTTTGTCTTCCTGCTGGCAGCCGTTTTGCCTTCCCTGATCAACTTCGTGTTCATGAAACGCGGCCTGATCCGGTCCATGAAACTTGAAAACCGTCAGGAACGCTACCTCCCCTTTCTGATCACGGCCGGATGTTTTTACCTGGTTGCAACCATGGTAAAACAACTGGAACTGCCCGCTGTGTTTTACCTCTTCTCCCTGGGAACCACCATGCTCCCCCTGATGGCCCTTTTCATGACCTTCTACACCAAGGTCAGCGTGCATATGATCGGGATCGGCGGTATGACGGGTACTTTTCTCGGGCTGGCCATCCGTTGGGAACTGGAAATCATTCCCCTGATCATGATGCTGTTCATCGTCTCCGGACTGCTGGCCTACAGCCGGCTCAGGCTGCGCGCCCACACCCAGGCCGAAGTTTACTCGGGATATATCATGGGATTCGGAGTGATGCTCCTGCTCTTCCTCCTAATTTAAAAACATGGGTCTCAGGCTGATACCAACAGAAACAGGATAAATCTCCGGCCCCTTGTCCTGCTTGAAAACATTTATCAGCTGGTAATACCCGTATAACTCAATCCATTTGTACCCCAGGCTGGCCGTAAAGCCATAACGCCACTTTTCCAGGTTCTTGATATACTTGGTCTTGATCTTCACGTTATTGCCACTGCCGGCCGGATCATCCCCCTTGTATTTGGTCAGGCTGTTGAGCTGAAACCCGAAGGTCATTCCCAAGCCTCCCTTAAAGCCCGACCGGGATTCATACCTGAACTGAAAAGGAAAATCCCAGTAAGCAACTGAAAATTTGTTCTTTTTGTACGAAAGTGCATTCCCCTCCGGATCCTTGTATGTATCAATATTAACGAAGCTGTAATTGCCGGCGCTGTCGAGCTGCAGGAACGCATCACTGTAGAGATTGTGGGTGCCTATGCCCATCCCGACGGAAAAAACCAGGGCCGACTTTTCCACAGGGATATTATACATGACAAATGGGGCTGCTCCCTGGTTCAGGAACCTCGGATTCATGTTCGCTGCGTCACCCATCCACAGATCATGATAGATAATCAGGCCGGTACTGAACCTGCTGGCGCTCTTTTTCCCGGATTCCTGATCCTGGGCCTGCAGATTCAATGCACAAGCCAGGATGAAGCTTAAAAAGATGATTTTCTTCATTCAGGTTTTATTTGGAACAAAAATAAGCAGAATCCGGGCTCCTCCAGCCTAAAAATCCGCCTTGGCCAAGCCGAACTTTTTCTTCTTGAAAATTTCGATACACGCACAACTGCAACCTGCCGGAATCAGCATGCTGGGTAAGCAATATTCGGTGCCGGATATTCTGAACCCGCTTTCAGGCATCAGGACAATCTTGGTGGTGATGTTGTCGGAGAGTTTGCGCTTGGTATAGGTGCCGTCTTTGAATATTTCCACGGCTACCAGAACTGCCTTGCGGACATTGCCCATCACAGAAGTCTGTTTAAGCGTTTTAACCGCCGAAATCAGGTTGTCAGGATGGTCATTGTACAGCAGTACTATTCTGTCATCTTTCTCCATGATCAGCACAGAAGAAAACATGCCGTTATCATTAATGGTATGCTGTAGCTTGGGAATATCCATCAGGGAGGTAACCTCGCCATCCTTGCCGATATTGATGATGAAGATGCTGTTCCTGTGATAATGATAGGTGTAGGAAGTGCTGGTACCGCCGCCGGCCGAGCTTGTAGTAGTGGTTGTTACATACCAGAAGCGGTTTTCTGCGATCATGGTGGAAGAACCGTCCAAAGCAGGGATTATCCTCAGGATCTCAAAATTCGCGGATATCCCCCTGCCCTCTTTTACCTTTTTTTTGTTCATCAATTCTGAAACCATCTTTTTGTCAATCTTTTTCACTCCGGTAACCAGGGTCTTCCAGGTGTTCACATCCACGGTCTGGTAGAAAAAGCCGTCAATGTCGCCCCCGGTGTAGGCCGTTGGCTTAAGATCGGAATAAAAGCCGGCACAAACCAGCTCGTTCCGGTCATAATTCAGTCTGATGGCGCAATCTTCGATGTTCCTCTTTGCAAGGTCGATCTTGTTTTCAAGAATGGACTTGTCGTCAGGATTCATCGTGAATACAGAATAATAATACGGCGCCGAACCCCTTTCCCTGTCTTTCTTCTCAAGGTCAATTTTGGTGAGGATATAAATCTTACCGTCATTGCCCAGGATCTGGTCAAACAGGGAAACATCCCTGTCTTTATGGGGCAACGCAAGGGCAATGTTATACGTATTGGTGAGTTCCGTATCATACAGCTTAAATCCGAATTTTTCCCCTCCATACTTTTCATAGGGAGGATTGCTGATGATGGCAAAGCTGGTGCTGTCCCTGTTGGGAAAAAGGATAAAGGAGCCGGCATTGGACTTTTTCTTTGCCTTGATATGATCGACCTTCACCAGCTTACCGACAAAATTGCCGTCAAGATCAACCCGTTGCGCAAACAACATCAATTCATCTTTATTCGTCTCGTATGAACTGAAGAATAGGATCAGGCTGTTTTTGAAAAACAGGGTCCGCTCATACCCGAAATGTTCGTCAATACAGTCTCCTTCTTTACACGATGTGTTCTTGAAGGTTTTCTCACTGATCAGGGTCAGATTGCCTGCATCATAGATCACCAGCGACATGACTTTATTCGTCCTGTGGTTGGACTGCACCACATAGATCCTGTCGCCGATCCGATGTGCGCTCATGATCTGGGTAAACTTGTTTACAGGCCGCAATGCGCTGAATGAAAGCCGGATGTCTCCTGCATAAAGGCTAATCACGCCTGAGAAAATGAATAATAAAAGAAGTAATTTCTTCATAATAAGAAAATTAACTTGAATTGTTTAAAAAATTTCCGGGTACAATAAATTATTACTGTAATGTGCATTAAAATGAGGCTATAAATGTAGGATTATCTACTTTTGATTGTATTAAACCAATTAATTTATATTCTATCTTAATAAGCTTGAATACTTTTTATGAAAACCTTCATTATCTGTCTTTTACTTCTCCCTGTCCTGTTGGTGAGAGGCCAGCAACCCGAGCAGTCGGGTATCATTGTTTATAAACCCTTTGAAGCAACGGACTCCCTGGATCCGGAAAACATCCATATCGACAAAACCAGTATCAAATGGAATTATACCCTGGCACTCAGGGGGGTGTTTGCACTTTCTGCCGAATATATGTTCACGCATAAGCTGTCGGGGGAGGTTGGCCTCGGTCCGACTTACCGCGACTTCATCTTTGAAACCATCCAGGACATCCAGGAATCTGATTTCCCCGACATTAGTGACCAGGAAGTTTCCATGGGGTATATGGTCAGCGGAAGTCTGAGGTTCTATCCCAAAGAAGGTGATCTGGAAGGCATTTACATCTCACCCTTATTCAGGTACCGTAATTACAAGATCAGCACCAGCGAAGGCAGTACCACCGGGGCAATTGATGTGCCCATCGGCTACCGGATCAGGGAGCTTGCGTTTATTATCGGATACCAATCCTTCGCACTAGCAACGGAACTCACCTATGAAGCCTATGTGGGTTTCGGCATGAACTACCTGCAGTACAAATCCAGGTTCGACGACGGCCTTTCGGTAAGCTGGATCGATAAAAAGAAAGACAGTCCCGCATTTCTGTTCGGGTGGACCATCGGGTTACCCTTTTAGTATGTGTTTGGTGTGATCCTGAGAAAAAGTCTTCGCTGCACCTTACTGTTCTTGTTCACCTTCTGTTCCATTTGCGGGATATCCGATGCTGCGGGAATTATTCCTGTAAGGGAGCCTGCCATTCATGGTACACCGGACAGCGCCCGGGCGGGAAGACAACGCGGTCCCCTGCTTTTACTGAACCGCTTTTACAAAAACCTGATTGCCGATCAGCTTTCCTCCTCCTGTGAGTTTGACCCGAGTTGTTCGGTCTTTTCGCGCCAGGCCCTATCGCGGTTTGGACCCTTCAAAGGACTGTGTCTTACCACCGACCGCCTCACCCGCTGCCATGGCAATGCCCATGGAGAGGTGCCTGAATATTTTGCAAACCCTCTGACTGCCAGGCTGCTCGACAGCATTCAATCTTACGATGCAGCTTATCTCGAACAATATGCGCAACTGAGCGATACGGGTGTCCATAAGCTTCCTTTTCGTTCACCCGCCCTTGCTGTATTGCTCTCAAGCCTGGTACCCGGTACGGGAAAGTATTACCTGGGGTATCCCTACCAGGCCACCTCCTCCCTGATCACCAACCTGTTTCTTGGAGGAGCTGCCACGGAAATGTTGCTGCTGCAACCTCACAGCCTGCTGCCCGTATTTGGATTTGCCCTGTTTTCCACCTTCTACGCAGGCAATGTCTGGGGTACCGCCATCCTCGTAAAGAAAAGAAAATCGGATCATTATTACAGGCAGATGATTCCTGCAACTAACAGAACTGCCGAAACTATGCCTGAGGTTCAGGATACTGCCACGGTTCTGAACCATGATCCCGGGCCCGGCGAAACCGCTGCCGGGTGTTTCCGCAAGGCGGACTACAACGGGACTTACGCGGCACTGCTGAGGATACCCGACTCCGTCATCATAAAATCGGACTCCCTGCTGCGGCTGAAAATACTGACCCTGATCGCCCTGGGCCGTTTCGAAGAAAGCAAAGCAGCATTGCTGGCTGTTGCACAGAAGGACAATACAATGGTTCAGCAGATTCAGGCATTGCCGGTAACAAGCAGGCGCTTGTCGCCCTCGAAAGCATATCGTCTTGGCGGCTTTTTCCCGGGGCTGGGACAGGTGTATGCCGGGTATCCCGGAAAAGCTTTCATCAGTCTGATCTTGCAGGCAGGCTGCGCAGGAGCTGTCTTCCTGTGCTGGCGCAGCGGGATGTACCTGACAGGCACTGTTTACGGACTCTACCCACTGATCCGTTTTTACCAGGGTGGAAAAATCAACGGAAGGACACTGGCAGAGAAAAGGAACCGCAAAAGGGAGGAAGCACTGGCAGGACAATACCGGGAAATACTGGACGAAGTGCTGAAAAACCGCTGGTTGGAGTAGCACCGAAAAGCAATCCAGATGAAGAGTAGTTCAATCTAGTAAATGATTTGAAAACACATATGACCTGTGATCTTCAAATTGATTATTTTTGAATGCTAATTTATACTCAATTTGCAAGTCTGTTCAGAAGGGGTAAACTACAAATCTATTTATACAATTTATTATGAAAAAACTGATTTTTATTATGCTTCTGTGGATTGGTATTGCCTGCCTAAACCTGTTGCAAGCCCAGGGTTCTTTTAGTCTTGTTGCTCCTACCAATGGTCAATATACCCATATTACGCCCTACTTTGACTGGGAAAATTCTTCAGGAGCAACCTATTACCGACTTTTTGTGGACGGGATTATTAAAAAGGACAATATTACCACCAGCTCCTATCAACTATTATCCTCAGAATCCCTGACCCAGGGTTTGCATACCTGGTATGTAGAGGCGATTGGAGGTGGAACAACAGCCTCGAACGAAACCTGGAGCCTCTACGTTGATCTTAATGCACCTGCGGCTTTCAGCCTGATTTCACCTCTGCATAACTCATGGAATTCAAACCTGAATCCTACATTTACCTGGTCAGCCTCTCTTGATGCGCAAAGCGGTCTGGCAAAGTACCAATTATGGATCGATGGAGTATTGAAGCGTGATAATATTCCGGCCGGTTCAACATTCACAACATCATCCACTCCCCTGAGTAACGGAAACCACAGTTGGTATATCAAAGCTATTGATAATGTGGGAAATACAAGGAATTCGACTGAAACATGGACGATAAAAACGGATTATTACCCCCCCTCTCTAAATACGAATTATGCGCTGCTAACCAGTAATGGTTATGCCTCCGTTTGGGATTATTCAGCCTTCAATATGCAGGATCCGCAATACTTGACAATTGAAGCCTGGGTTAATCTCAATTCAAATTCAAACAGATGTGTAATAGTCTCTAAAGGAAAGGGATGCTGCAACAATATGCCCTACCAGTTTGGTATTCATACTTCAGGACAATTATACTTTCATTGCTATTATTTATATCAGGGACATGATACTTATGGACCATATTATAATGTTTCTGGCTGGAATCATGTAGCTTTAGTGATAAGCGGGGGTTTTGCAACATTTTATATTAATGGAGTGGCTAACGGTGGATATGGAGTTTATCAGTACTTATATAATAAAAATAACGATGAAAGCGTGTATATTGGAAAGGATGGGTGGAACGGACCAAACTTCGACGGTTTTATTGATGAAGTGAGGATTTGGAGCATCGCCAGGACAGACAGCGAAATATTCAACTACATGAATGTCAGCCTGAGTGGAAATGAACCAGGATTGGCTGGCTATTGGAGGTTTAATGAAGGTAGCGGAAGTCAAATTCTTGACAGATCAGTGCAACAGCATCACGGGAATCTGAGCGGCGCTGTTTATGTTACCAGTCCCTTGACACATCTTTCTGACCTCTGTATCCTTAAATCACCCACTTCCAGTCAATATGTTCCCTCTCAGTCACCTGCTTTTTCCTGGGGCACAACGACAGATGCAGGTATTGGGTTCCAAAAATTCCAATTATGGGTGGATGGGGTACTCAAGGCCGATAATTTATCAGACTCCAGTTTCACCATCAGTGACATTCTCCCTTATGGCAGCCACAATTGGTATGTAAAAGGATTTGATTCTCTGGGGAATTGCCAGGCGAGTAAAACTCAAAGGTTTTATATTGATAATGCCAGGCCCCTGGGGTTTAATCTTACATCACCAACGAACTATCAAATAGTCAATCTTCCAACGCCTAACCTTAGCTGGCAATCAACATCAGACAGCGCCAACGGAAGTGGTATGAGAAAGTACCAATTGTGGATTAACAACATCAAGAATCGTGACAGCATTCCAATAGGTCAGACAACAGTCGCGCCAAGTGGCATCTTGCCACAGGGAATCCACAACTGGTGCATAAAAGCCATTGACAATGCTGGTAATGCGCGTCAGTCGAATCAAAGCTGGAGCTTTTATGTTGACTGGGAGCCTCCCCTTCCTTTTTCGTTGATCACACCGGAAAATAATGAATCCATAATGGAAGGGAATACACATTTTGAATGGCAAGCTGCAACAGACCTTGGTAGCGGAATTGACAGGTATGAACTCATTATTTCAGGCCAAGATATCATTCAACTGCCTGATTCCGTGCATGAGTATACCTTAAACTTACCCGTGGGTGATTATTCATGGTATATTAAGGCCTTTGACAAAGCCAATACTTTTACATCCAGTGACATACAATATTTTTCGATAATCCCATCACCCTTTGCCAACCTTACCGGTACAATTACTTATGATAATTTTGCTGCTTCACCGATGAGTAACATACAGATTAGCTTAGTATCGGATAATGAAATAATAGCTCAGACAACTTCCGGATTAAACGGTGCATTTTCCTTTAATAATCTACCACCTGCTACCTATGTTGTTTCATACCAGACAACAAAAAATACAGGGGGTATCAACGCTACGGATGCATTAGCAGTATTGAAACATTTTGTTGAAGCAGAATTACTTAGCGGTCTAAAACAAATATCAGCCAATGTAAATGCTGACAATACCATCAATTCGATTGATGCCTTTTTAATAGGGAAACGCTATGTTGAATTGATTGACACATTTCCTGCCGGCGACTGGTTGTTTGGTACCGGTCTTTTCGACCTTAACCTGTCCGGTAATTATAATATAAACATCAAAGGTCTGTGTTATGGAGACGTGAATGGTTCGTTTGTACCAGATCCGTAACTAACAGACTATCATCGACAAACCAGCACATTAGCAAACTATCCCATCAGCAAATTAAACTTTCTTCACCCGCAACCGTTCACCAATGTCTTCCTGTTCCCACGCAACGTCCGGGTAGGGCGGATCGTTACTGGCTACTACGGTGTGAAAAGCATTAATCCAATATCCTCACCGCGATCCTAAATCCCACCAACGGTTTCAAGTATACCTTATTACCAGTACTTGTCAGTTAATTTAATTATTTACAGTGTTTTAGCTTCCTGATTGGAATCTGATTCCCACCTTTCATTCAATATTTCCGTTGGTCTTTCTCGGCATCGTAATTTGAAGAGAATTTGCTTATTCACACAAAAACAACCTATCTTTGCATAATAATAGAATTTAGACACGGCGCAATAACAGAATTCTCAAACAACACCTTAATAGAATTTGTTCACGTCTTAATAATAGAATTTTAACACAATACATTGAATACCATGGCAAGCCCGGGAGACAAGTTAGCTGAATCTCTGAAAGTTCTGAAAAAACTCCAGGACAAAGGCATAGTAGCAGTTAAAAGCGCTATGCTGAGCCGTGTTCACAGGGAACGGCTACAAAGAAATCATTTCCTCAGGGAGGTAATGAAGGGATGGTATATTGTAGTACCTACTGATGAACAGCAAGGGGACAGTACATCCTGGTATACCTCCTTCTGGTCTTTTTGTGCCGACTATTTAGCCGATCGATACGGTGATTCCTGGTGTATTTCTGCTGATCAGTCCCTGCTGATGCATGCAGGAAACCAGACTGTTCCCCACCAGCTGATCATCAGATCACTGGAAGGGCCCAATGGTAAAACCGCTTTACCTTACAACACTTCCATTTTTACTATGAAATCCACCCTGCCAAAGGCAGCGGAGATTATCAAAGTAGAAGGGATCCGGATGCTGACCCTTCCTTCCTCACTGGTACATTGCTCTAATGTAATGTATAGCAATTGCCCTACCGATATGAGGGCAGCCCTGGCCAGGATAAAAGATTCTTCTGAGGTATTAGGTCTGCTGCTGGATGAAGGAAGAAGTACCATTGCAGGTCGCTTAGCGGGTGCTTTCCGGAACATCGGCCATGATAAAATTGCTGATGATATTGTAAAAACCATGCAGATGGCAGGATATGATGTCAGGGAAACAGATCCCTTTGTTACAGCCTCCCCCATCCTGTTTGATACAAGGCAGGTTTCCCCTTATGTCAATAGAATCAGGCTGATGTGGTCTGAAATGCGTAAGCTTGTTATAGCGGTTTTTCCAACCGCTCCCGGACTGCCGAAGGACCACTCTGCCTATATGAAGCGGATTGAGGAATTGTATGCTACCGATGCGTATAACTCCTTATCCATAGAGAAATACAAAGTCACTCCGGAATTGATCGACCGGGTGAGAAGCGGTGAGTGGGACCTTGCGAAAAATGAGCAGGATCGCAAACACAGGGATGCCATGGCTGCCAGGGGATACTGGCAGGCGACTCAGAGTGTCAGGGAAAGCATCCTTAAAATTCTGAACAATGATAATCCCGGCCTGGTAGCTGATAAAGATCATGGTACCTGGTACAGGGAATTGTTTGCACCCGGTGTGACCGCAAATATTTTGAAACCTTCCGATTTGGCCGGGTACAGGAACAGCCAGGTATATATCAGTCAGTCAAAGCATGTTCCGCTTAATCCGGAAGCAGTGAGAGATACCATGCCTTTGCTTTTTAACCTGCTGCAAAATGAACAGGAAGCATCCGTCAGGGCAGTACTGGGCCATTTTATTTTCGTATACATCCATCCCTATATGGATGGGAACGGACGCATGGCCCGGTTTTTAATGAATGTGATGTTGGCTTCAGGCGGCTATCCCTGGACGGTAATTCCGGTAGAAAAGCGAAGCACGTATATGAATGCCCTGGAAAGAGCCAGTACAGAACAGAACATCGTACCTTTTTCCGATTTTGTCGCGAATCTTTTAAAGGAGGGGATGAAGGGTGGCATCGTTACAAAGTATACTCATACTTGACAGGTTTGCGAATGCAAAGCTGTTTATACCGACACATAGTGGGTCTTCAGTAAAAGATCTTCAGAGCGGTGTACGGTATTACTGGTTCTAAACACCACTGTTTC
>Ga0209310_1000102_pt1 | contig 147412 bp, 221 predicted proteins | sample AD_UKC030_MetaG_FD_184415 | JGI IMG/M metagenome (GOLD analysis project Ga0209310, IMG submission 184415) | Active sludge microbial communities of municipal wastewater-treating anaerobic digesters from USA - AD_UKC030_MetaG (SPAdes) (version 2) | ecosystem: Engineered > Bioreactor > Anaerobic... | reverse complement strand
CAGGTGAATCTGGTACTTCAGGAACAGCAGGTGTTTCTGGTACATCTGGAACCTCAGGTGTTTCTGGTACATCTGGAACCTCAGGTGTTTCTGGTACATCTGGAACCTCAGGTGTTTCTGGTACATCTGGAACCTCAGGTGTTTCTGGTACATCTGGAACCTCAGGTGAAACAGGTGAATCTGGCACTTCAGGAACCTCAGGTGTTTCTGGTACATCTGGTCAAACTGGCACATCTGGTACATCTGGTCAAACTGGCACTTCAGGAACTTCAGGTGAAACAGGTACATCTGGCACATCTGGTGTTGGACCAACAGGTGAATCTGGTACATCAGGAACATCAGGTCAAACTGGTACATCAGGAACATCAGGTCAAACTGGTACATCAGGAACATCAGGTCAAACTGGTACATCAGGAACATCAGGTCAAACTGGTACATCAGGAACTTCTGGAGTCGGGCCAGCTGGAGACTCAGGTACATCTGGTACATCCGGTTCATCAGGTTTCTTGTCTATAATAGGCGACAATACTGAGATATTGTTCAGAGATGATTCTTCTGCCACTAAATACAACACATCAAGTGGATTAACATATTCTAATAATATATTAACTATTAATAATATATCTATACCAACAGTTTATAATGATATTCAAGATCCAACAGGATTCTTGTATGGTAGTGACATAAACATATATTATGATTATACTGGAAGAACGATAACTTTAATCGGAGATTTGACATATTATTGGCGAGGTGTCAAAAAACAATTAACATCTCCTTGGACATCTACTGGACACTCAGACTCATACGGAGTTTGGTTTTTAAGTTCAATTGATGGAACAAATTTCAATTGGTCAAATATTATTTGGGAGCTTTCTCACATACAAGTGGCGGCTGTATCGTATAAATCAACTATAAGCTCAACTTTTGTAGCTCGTGAAACTCACGAATTAATGAATTGGGAGACACACGATGAATTACATAATACAATTGGAACATATTTAACTTCAGGTGGCAGATTAACTGTTGGAACATACGCTGAAAATACATATACTGACGCGGCAAATAGTCCAGGATTTGACGCAGCACACATTAAAGATGAAGATCTAGATACCTTAGTACCAACTTGGACAGAAGGAACTTACACAACAGTCTATATATCAGGTTCTACATCAATTTATAATACTGGTTCTACTTTACCTTTTATAGCTGGTGGAGCTAACCAATATATTCAAGTGAATGATTCGACCGCAGGAACAATGGTAGCCGGTGTTAACAATCGATATTATAATGTTTATCAAATAATTCTACCGGCAACTTTAGACAGCGCTTCTCAAAGATATAGGATGTTGATGTTACAACCGCAGGTGACATATACTTCACTAGTTGCTGCACAATCAGAAGATGTTAGAGGTTTGAATTTGGGCAGTTTAGCTGGACTATCAGCTGAATTCGTGATTTTTGCTAGAATAACTTATTTTACATCTAATGGACAAACAAATTATGGTAAATGTTGTATATCCACAGGTGGGATAAGTTACGTCACTGGTACTAAAGCTTCTCAAGTTTCAATAACAAATGTGTCTTCATCAAATCACGCTGGATTATCTAATTTAACTTGGTCGGATTCTGGTCATATAGGAGACTCTTCAACACTAGCTGGTTTTGATCCTTCTGGTGTCGCTACATATTATTCCATAGGAACTGGTTCTTCTGGTACATCTGGGTCATCAGGAAATAGTGGAACATCAGGTACTTCGGGTACATCCGGGGCATCAGGAACTAGTGGAACATCAGGCGCTTCAGGTACATCTGGGGAATCAGGTACTTCAGGTTATAGTGGAACATCAGGTACTTCAGGCGTAGATGGAACTTCTGGAACATCTGGGGAATCAGGTACTTCAGGTACATCTGGAGAATCAGGAACTTCTGGTGTTTCAGGTACATCAGGAACTTCTGGTGTTTCAGGTACATCAGGAACTTCTGGTGTTTCAGGTACATCAGGAACTTCTGGTGTTTCAGGTACATCAGGAACTTCAGGTATAACTGGCACAAGTGGTTCATCTGGTAGAGACGGTAATAGCTCTACTTTATATGAAACAGTTGGATTTATATCAGATAATGGTTTAAATATAATATCCACTGGTACAAAAGGTTATAAAAAAATTGATTATGATTGTGAAATTATAGATTGGATGATTTTATCGAGTCTAACTGGAAGTTGCCAAATAGATATAAAGAAATCGAATTATAATGATTATCCAATTTTTACTGGCATAACAGGTGAAAATTATCCAACTCTCACAAATGATATAAAAAATTATTCTGATATTTTAACTAGTTGGGGAATAAATGTTTCAGCAGGCGATATATTAGAATTTTATGTAAATTCTGTAGAATATATAACAAAATTGTCATTTTTTATGAAATTGAAAAGAGTATAAAAAAATATATAATATTATGAAATCAGTAGTAGAACATTTATTTACTGGAAGTGTAACAACAACATATGATACAGGAAAAACCTATATCGGTTCTGGTAATTTTATAAAACAATATACAGGTACAAATCCATCTGATAAATATATATCACCTTTTAAATTAAGTGTAGCAAGACCAATGGAGGCAGCAACACCAGTTTCATGTTCTTATCCTTGGGTTTATTCTTGGAGTTCAACTATAGATTGGGTGTTTTTTGCTGATATCGCAGCAACAACAACAAAAAGAGTTGTTTTAATTGAATATAATAAATCTCTAAACGAATTTAGTTGGAAAGGTTTCGTAACATTTACTGGACCGGGTGGAAATATGACATCCAGAGGATTTAGAATGGGATATTATAAATATTCAACAGGTACAGTTGGTGTGAGTTCAACTGCTGTCACTGGAAATGGTTCAGCATGGTCAGACATAAGATTCGCATCAGGTTCTCGTATAGGTTTTGGAAGCACAGATCCAACCCAAATATCTACTTGGTATGTGATATCTTCAATAGATTCTAATACTGGTATAACATTAACATCAACAGCTGGGACTATTTCGCCAGGGACACCTTATGTAATAGAAGAATTGAGAGCTTATTACTCAATAACAAACGCTACAGTAACTAACGGTGGTTTATTTGTTATAAAGGGATTAAATTATGGTGATTTTAATTCAGCTGGAACGGCTATTTCAACGGCGACTACGGTTGATAATATTAAAGCCTTATATTGGTTAGCTGACGCTAGTACTGTTACAATGACAGCTGCTTGGGGTTTATCTCTCGATGATTGTTCTGCTGATTTCACAACTCAGGATTGTTATATAATGAATGGCACTGTTTCATCAAACGGTTATAATTTTTTCAAATATAATGTGAGAGCACCTCTAACTGGTTTAGCAGCTGGTAAATCTACAACAGCTTTCTTATACAAAACTGGTAATATTGCATCTGCCCTAACTGGTACTATTATACAAACGAATAATGGTAGAATAGCAACTTTAAATCATGGTGTGGCCAGTGGTGTGACATCAATATTCTTTTGTACTACAACAAGAGTATATCGCTGTCCAATAAATCAAATAACAAATGGTGGTACATCTTATCTATCTGATAGTATGACTGATATACCACCCGGTGGTGCTAATACTTTTATATCATCCACTTTCACATCAGTAGAAGGATCATCCATAATTGATAAATTAATTATTGGTGGTGCTGCAGCTAATAGATGTTATATTTCAGATTATTATACAAATGGTAGTACGCCATTAGATATGATATTTTTAGCTAATGATATACAATATGATCAAAGTTCTTCTGATTCTGGTGCGCCTGTTCATCCAACTACTAATGCAACCGTAATGAGTTTTTATTCGGAAAATGGATATCTTTATATAGCTAGGGGTGGTACAACAGCAGCTTTAAATCAAATATATTGTCTCCCATTATTAGCTCAAAGAACTTGGGCTGATGAAACAGGTGAATATGTTATAACTCCAAAATTAAACACTCAAGGAGCTATAAAATTTTATAGAGTTTATGTTAATTCAACAAGACAATTAGGTTCTTTAACTTTGGGAGTTCCGACAGAAGATTTCGATTTATTATATAGAGTAGATGGAATAGATAACAATAGTGGAACGTGGACTTTATTAACAAATGAAGGTGATTTAACCAATTTAGCTTCTTCTGATTCAATACAATTTAAAATTAGATTTAAAACAATCGGTACATTTTGTGTACCGAGTAGAATATATTCATTATCAGTTGTTTATGAAGATTCCACAACAGATTCACATTATACACCCTCTGTTAATAAGTCCAGTGTAACAAGTAGAATATTCTCTTATCGTCAATCTTCATCATGGGGTAGTAATATACCAAATTTAAGAATAAGATTATATAACGCTTCAACAGGTTCATTAGTTTTAGATGATACAGTTGTTTTATCATCTTATGGCACATGGCAATATTCAACAAATGGAACAGATTGGAATAGTTGGTCATCATCAGCTGACAATGTTGGAAATTATATAAGATATACTGCAACAACTCTTCCAGCTGGAATAATAGTTAGGTCTTTATTGACGCAATAAAATATAAAAATTATTTATGATAGAAGATATAGTTTTTGAATCGATACAATATTTTGAATTACAAACAGATACGATTGGAATATATTATCCGATAGCTATTTTATTTGGGGGCATAGGATCGACTGACATAGTGAAGACGGAAAATGTCATAATTGTTTAAATATCAAAATCGTCTTCTGTGATTTCACCTAGATCTTCAAAATTTACATTAGAACCATCATAACCATCTAGATTTAACTCGTTTATTTCTGATGCTATTTCATTGTCTTCTGATAATATTTCGTCTTCATATTTTTCTTGTTGTGCTCCACCCTTTGAGTTATAAAGTTCTTCTTCAAAATTTTCATCATCTGAATCTAAATCAAATTTATATTCATCTATATAATCATTACTTGATAATATCATTTCCTCTATTGAATCTATATCATTTTCCATAGCGAATTTTTTTAATTCTTCCATATAATAATCTTCTTGTGGATCATAATCATCGTAATCCAATATAAAAGATATGATGCGATGCTCATCTCCAATATTCAATAAATGTTTTAATATTGATAGATATGAACGATCAATTGACTGGAAATCTTCTTCAATATTTTTCATAGAAATGGTGTGTTTTTTAAATTATATAACAATTATCTTTTATAGTTTAATAATAAATCCATTCTTCTTTCCAAAGTATATATCCTAAAATTTTTCTCAAAAATAATAGAAATCTTTTAAAATATTGATCTTCATATAGATAATCTTTTATTCTTATTGATGATTCATCATCGATTATCGTCCATGTCTCCCACATAACTTTTTCATATTCATCATAATCAATATATGTATATCCACGATCTCCCCAATTTTTTCCCTTAGAATTTCTCAATATGAATTTTCTTTTTTCATCATCATATCCAACACAAACCACATCGTGCCCACCCAATAAAGGTTGATCTTCTTTATATTTTTTCCAAAATTCAACGCCAAATGGTGTATAATCAGGTAGGACCACTTGACAAGGACCATTTTTGTATAGAGCCATTTTTAATTCTTCTGTTGTGTATATTCTAGCGTACCCGCTTATTTTGAAATTTTCTGCTTTTTCCAACAACTCTTTCGGTATAGAAATATCATTATAATGTTTTTTGATTGAATAGTCTTTTTCAGCAACAACTCCTATATTGGATAATATTCTGAAAAGATCCCTCGAGTACATGCCAGTCGTTCCAGTATTAGATCGATTATTGTATATAAATAACGGGCTCATATATTCCATTAATCCATTATTTTTATATTCTTGGTATTCTTTTATACAAGCGGCGGCAAAAGCCACACAAGATCTGGTTCCGCCTTGATTTCTCACTGGTTTTAATTTTTTTCTCAAATCCAGTTTTTTTGGTAAAGATAAATTGTCTATATTTGATAGTTCAGAATATTTCCAGTCTCTGGCGTCTTCTGGGGATTTTAAGATATTGGAATCCATAACTTTTTATTTATATATATAAAAAAATTTTAACCGATGAAAAAATTTGACGAATTTGAAAATGATGATTCTTGGGATATATCTTCTTTAAGCAAAGAAGAGCAATCGAATTTCTTAAATAATCTTATTATAAAAGAAGTAGGAATATACTTTGAAGAAGATCGAGTAGATTTTTATTATAAAGAAGTGGAAACAGATGATGAAAATCTTCTTGAAATGTATGAGCCAAATAATTTTATAAAAACATATGTATCTGAAATTTATTACAATAAAAATAAAGATTCAATTATATTTGAAAGCGAAATCGAGTTATACTCTGAAGAAGATGATGATTATAATTATCATATTTTTAGTTTTACCGTAGATGAAAATCACCCAATTTTTTATAAAAGAAAAAAAATAATATTAAAATAGTTTGGCACTATTATTGTATTAAATTAAAAAAAATGCTTTATCATGAAAAAGTTCCTTTTAGTTTCTTTAATGATTTTCGCTTTTATTTTAAGCGGAATGGCTCAAGATGATGTTTATTACTCACCTAAAAAGAGCAAAATAGAATATAAAAAACAGGATACGTCCATTCAAACTGATTCTGTTTATTATGTCGAGCCAACAGAAACATCGGCTGGCGACACTTACATCACAAATAATTATTATGACAATGATGATTATTATGATTTCAAATACAGTTCTCGTATAAAAAGATTTCACAGCAATTATTATTTAAATAGTTATTATTCAGATTATTACACCAACTTATATTGGTATGATTACGATCCATATGACTGGGGAATAAGTATTTATTTCGGTTATAATTTCTGGGATCCTTATTATTACATGCCTTGGTATAGCCCGCACTATTATGGTTGGTATGATTGGAGATGGAATAATTGGAATAGATGGTATTATTGGAATTACGATCCTTATTCATATTGGGGATATTATCCACATTACGGGTGGAATTATTGGAATCACGGTTGGTATGGAAATGGATATTGGAGTGGTTATGGCGGAGGAGGATATTGGAATAAGCCATACTATAATAGTTATGATAAAAACTCAGGATTTTATGCAGATCATAGAAATAGTTTAGGAGGCAATATCTCAAGAAATAATAATTATAGAACTTTTGGAGATAAATATAACGACATAAATAAAAGAGGCACAAGCGTTTATAGAAATGACGGTAGAAGAACGACCAGTGTGGAACCAAAAAGAAATGACACCCGATATAGATACGCTCAGTCTCCAACTAGAAACAATTCATATCAGAAAAGAGAAATTCAAAAATATACTCCACCTACTTATAATCAACGTAGAGATAAAAATGAATATGAAACGCCAGCTTATCGTAATATAAATAGAGAAGTCTATAAAGCTCCAGAAAAACAAAGAAATGTTGTTTCTCAACCACAAAGAGAGCAAAATTCAGAAAGAATTCAGAGAAGCGAGCAGAGAGTTCCTCAAAATGTTCAGTCTCAAAGAAGCGAGCAGAGAGTTCCTCAAAATGTTCAGCCACAGAGAAGCGAGCAGAGAGTCCCTCAAAATGTTCAACCACAGAGAAATTCAAATTCGAACACCTATTCGTCACCATCTAGAAGCTCGAACACCTATTCGTCACCATCTAGAAGCTCGAACACCTATTCGTCACCATCTAGAAGTTCTTCTACACCTTCACAGGGAACTCGTCATAGATAACGAAATCTAATCTCTCCTACACCACATTTGTGAACAAATGTGGTTTTTTTATTTTAATATATAAATAAAAAAATTATAATCTATGCTAAAGAAATTTAAAGATTTTTTGAACGAGCAAGCTGATCAAATAAAAAATTTGATGGTTTTAGGAACAAGCGAAGAGGCTCTTACAAATTACTATAAATGTAATGATTGTGGAAATATATTTTATTTATTCAACGAACAAACAAATAGCTGTAAAAAATGTCAATCAAATAATGTTTCTTCTATTAGTGATTTTGAATATTTTGCTGATCTGAAAAAATCAGCAGATAAAAAAACTTTTATGGATGAATATCGTAAGAAAGGAAAAAGAGAAAATGATATTTTAGATATGACCGAGCTCGATAAATTCAATAAAATGAGAAGATATTCTAGATCAATTAACTAAATCTGGCAGCAAAAGAAGAGACCTTTTAACCTTACTCCACTCCAAAAATTCATTTATATTCTTTATATTATCATCTTTGAAGAAATATGAATCTTTTAGATTTATATCTCCACAAGAATAAAAAAATTCAAATTTAATCAATCTTTGTAAAACTAATTCTTCTAACTCATCACACTTCAATTTTAAAATTTGACCACTTGGAATCCCTATGGCGATTTTATTAGTTGAATTTTCTCTAACATAAACTTTAGCATCTTTATCTATTGGATAATCATTTAAATATATTTGATATGTGTTTCTTTCATCATACCAATATATCTCTGCGCTCGTTATATATCTTTGTTCTATTGTATTAGAACCTTTTATATAAAAAGTGCATGTTTTATGCATCACCAACTCTAGTAATAATTTTGTAGAAGTTGTTTTGTCTTTCGAATCTATAATATCATTTACAAAAAAATAATAATCAAACATTTTTTTTCTAAGATTATACAGCGCAAATATAAAAAATTTTTAAAAATAAAAAAAATATTACATATCTATCAAGTCTAATTTATCTATTGAAAAATAAGAATCCAAGTTCAAAGTTCTATACACATCTGGAACATCGACGTACTCAGCCAGTTTATTAATATCTTTTATATTATTTTTCAAGAAAAACTCTAGCCTGTTATTATTTTTTGACAATTTGGATAACAACTTTTTCCATAAAAAAACTCTTTTATTATCATTTATCATTTTTTTGGATTTTATCATTCCAGATTCATCATTATCAAAAACGAATTTTAGCGATAGATTTTCATCACCTAAAAAAGATATATCCGTGTCTAGCCCGACAAGAGCTATGGAGTTTGGAAAAAATATACTATCTAGATATCCTTCAAAGACATATACATCTCTTTCAAAATCAACATTTAGAATATTAAATATAGCAGACAATTTATTATAGGATATCGCTTCTATTTCATCCAAATGTTTATCTGGATATAACATCTCGTGTATCTGTTCAAATTGATAAAATTTGTAAATTCTTTGTTCTTTCTTTTCTTTTAGATTTCTAATCTGAAAACTTATAATTTTATCGCCAAATCGATTCAATATAATAATGACATTTTCTCTCCAGGTGTCTGTTATTTTGTATATTGCTTGAAGTATATTTTCGTGGTTGTATATCTTTCTTTTGACCAGATAATTATATTGTAACGAGTCTTTTATTATGGGAGATATATTATATAAAAATTTATTATTTTTTGAAAAATACTCCATAAAATCCTTTATATCAATAAGTTTATCAATATTATTTATTGTGAAATCATCCTTTTTACTATATGTCCAGTTTTTATCAAGATAATCATATAATTGCAATCTCTTTTCTGGATCAATCTCGACATTAAAGCGCTTGCATAATTTTGTGAAAGACATCGAATCAGATTCTCTATTATTATAACAAACGCAATACATGTTACTCATAAAGACCCAAAAACGTTTTTTTCTATTGTCTTTATGTGAATCACCACATATAGGACAAGCCATATTAAACCTTTCCGGGTTTTCTCTATTCGGATATCTTTTAATTTTCTTTTTTTCTGAGTCTTCGTGTGCTTTATTTAATATTATTTGAAGAACACTTTCTATGTAATCGATATCTAATTTAACTTCTTTTCTTTTTTCAAGCATATTAATTTTTCTCCAATATTAATTAGTAGTTGTAGTCCATTATATGAGGTCAAAAATATACTCTGGTTCGAGTGCTAAATAAACTCCAACTATTTCATAAGGATCTTCTCCCATTTTAATATCATTTTTTGCCTTTTCTATTCTTTTATCGGCTTCTTCGAGAGTCATCTTATCTCTTTTCATTAATATATCACGTATAGTATCCATAATTATTTTTTTTTTATTTTTATATGAAGATTAGAAATGAAAGTTTTTTTATATTTTTTTTTATATTTCAAAAATTATTATTTATATTTGCAAAAATATAAGATTTTAGACATGGAATTTTCTCCTGGAACAGAAGTATATATAGATGGTAAAATTTCGCAGGAAATTCCTGCTTTATTTGAAAATGATTTAGGTATGATTATCAATAAATTTTCAATTTCAGAGTACTTGGTGTATCTTTTATCTTTTAATCCAATAATAGAATATTATTACTATAATGGTTTTTACTATGATTCAAAAAATGAGCATAATAATTATAGTAGAATAACAGCAAAACATAAAGATAATGTTAAATCATTTATGAAAAAAAATGAACTTTTAAGAGACATCGAATATGAAGATTGGAGGACTGTCATTTTAAATAAAGATTTTTTAAAGACTGGCGATGATATTGATAAAACTTTAATAGATATGGAAAAAAAATGGATCGAAAATGTAGATATCGATCCATATTGGGAAGAGATTTGGCATTAATTAATATCTTTGTGGCAATTGTTGAACAGATGTTGTAATAATAGCTGGATTAGAAGATGTTCCTATTCTATCGGCGCCAGCATTAACAAAAGATTCTATATCAGTTAGAGTTCTCACGCCACCGCTTGCTTTTATTTTTATGTGATCTGGCAAAATGCTACGCATAAATTTTACTTTGTCCATCTCAGCTCCTTTCGTGTACCCAGTGCTGGTTTTTACAAAATCAACACCCGCTTTTGTGCAGAGCTCACAAGCTGTTTTTACTTGCTCTAATGTTAATTCACCCGACTCTATAATAACTTTCAATATGACACTATCAGCTCCGTGACAAACATCAGCTACTTTTCTTATATCATCATATACTTTCTTGACAATATCTTTTTTCTTTTCTTCATCAGTTTCTTTTGATGATTTTTGTAAAAGCTTCCAATTCATAACCATATCTATTTCATCTGCTCCATTTGAAATAGCTTTTTGTGTTTCAGTAACTTTATCTTGAGTTCGGTCCTCGCCACCAGGAAAAGATATTACCGTACATATCTTGACATCCGAACCTTCGAGAAAATTAGAAGCGTAAGACACAAACTCCGGTCTTATACAAACACTATAAAATTTATTTTCTATGGCTGTATTACAAACTTCTTCTATTTTATCTATGTTCGCATCTTCTCTCAAATAAGTAAAATCTATTATTTGATTGTATCTTTTTGGATCATTGTTGAATTGTTCGTATAATTTTAAGTGTTTCATATATAAGTCTGTGTTTTTTGAATATATATTATTTTTTTTAAGTGATTTTTTTAAAACAATTTATGTCATACCAGGCGATTATTGCATGAGATATATGCCCAAATGCTGTGTCAATTTCACGAGCCACCCTTATCAAAATGAAATTTCCTTCTATATCTATGTTAACAACTTTATATTTTTCATCTAAATTTAGACTACCAGTACGAAAAAGTTTACCATTTACATATAAGGCATTTGGTTCAATTAGTTTTACGAGATCTCCAACTTTAATTTCATCATTTGATTTACCGAAAAGTTCTTCATCCGATATATCATCAAAGTCAAATTGTTCATACTTTCTTATATGCCCATCCACATTTTCAAATTCTTTTTCATAAAGTTTTCTAAAATTTTCTTCTTTATACCATTTTCTACTCTTCGCATCTTTTATTATTGGCACTCCATTGATTGTCAATCTTTTGCCAGCCACAATAATTTTACTCCCTATTTCTCTTATACTATCTCTAAATGTATAATCTCTCTCTGAAAGTAGAGCCATCTTATTATCTATCAAGATGGCTGTATCGCCAATATTTATGCTTTCATGCTCACCAAAAGATGAAAATGTGTCTATTTTTCTTTCCAAGATTTTTTAAATATTTTTTCTCCAAATATAATATCCGTCTCTTTCACCAACAAAAAAGAATCCATCAGAGACAGAGGTTATTATTCTTTTTAGCTCATCAATTGTCAATATATTTTCAAATGAATATTTCAAATCATCTTTATTTATAAAAGATATCGGTTTAATATCTACACCAAAAATATTAAGTTGATTGGGTAAGTTTGAATAAAACTCTGCCATTGAAAGAGTTACAATATTATCTCTAATAGTTGTTTCTATCTCTTCTTTACCAAAAATCATAGCATTAAACTGAACACGTCCATTATTTAATATGTCTCCGGTCAAATCATTGACTTTGAATATGTGTTTTTGAGGATCGCTCAAATCAACATAATTTTCATACGTGTTGAAATGCATCGATAATATGTTTTTATGTTGTTTTCCAGCTGGTTGTATTCCTTTAACGAAATCATCCATTTTTAGCCCTGGTATAGTTAGACTTTCAAAATATTGGCTCCAATCTTTTATCATTTTGAATTTTTTTTTTATTCTTATATATTAATTTTTATTTTTCTTTTTTAATATATATGTCATATGATATATAAATATGAAATAGGCGAAAAAGTTAGGATTAACCCAGATTCTCAATATTATGATCAAGCTATGGAAAAGGGTGGAGATGGGTTTGGTGTTGTTGTGAAACTTTATGATGATAATGATGATTATTTTTATTGTGTTAAATGGAGCAATGGACATAGAAATGAATATAGAGACATAGATTTATTGCCAATAAAAGAAAAGAAAATAAAACGCGAAATAAGAATTGAAGATGATCCTTGGGGCGAAGAGACAAAATTTGAATATGAAAGCCATATAAATGAAAATTCAAACTTCAGAAAAATTGGAAAAAAAGTTAGAATTGTTCCGAGCGCGGTCCTCTTTGCGGGCAAAATAGGAGTGATCATTGATTATTTTCCTTCAAATGATTGGAACCCATATGATTACAAAGTTCGATTTGACAATGGCAAAACATGTTGGTATAGACTAGAAGATTTATTGCCCTTTGAAGGAAAAGAAAAACTTATGGAAGATGATCCTTGGGGTGAAGAAACAACATATGAAAGCCATATAAAAGGTTTCGATAAGTATGTCTCGGAAGAATATGAAGGCGGACCGCCAACAAAAGAGCCGCTCATAGTAAAACATATTGGAGAAATAGATTTAAAAGATAATGATAACGAAGAAGATGATGGTGATGATGACGAAGATATATCATCTTTAATAGATTATCTACCAATAGAATAAAAAAAATAAAAAATAAATGAACTCATTAAAATTTTCAGCAACATTGATAGTCATAACATTAATTTTTATTATTGTTGTTATGGGATATTTCGGTTTATACACGCCAATAACAAATATCATAGCAGTTTCTTTGAGTGGATTGGCAATTTTAATCGGCCTTTTACACAATAAAATAGATAATTATTTTTCAAAAAGAAAATAGAATATATATTTTTAATGAAACATATGAAACTATATGAGCAATTTGATTTCGAGGATCTGTCGGATGAAGAGCTTTTTGGCGAAAAAGAGAAAGATTTAGTGTTGGGTAAACACAAATCCAGATTTTATGTTCTCGTGCCCCAAGAAAATGATATGTTTACTGTTTATTGTGGAGGCACGCGTATGTATCCAAAAAGCATGTTTTCTTTTAATTCTGAAATTGATTATGATACTAGAATTAGATATACATCAGTAATAGTATACAGAGGTGCGTTTCACAGGCGTTTAAACTACACAAAATGGGGGGATCTCGATCCAGAAATAAAAGAAAGAATAAAAATATGAAGCACTTGAAACTATACGAACAATCTGATGATGATCCTTGGGGTGAAGACGCTCCGATAAAGCAAAAGGAAATATCTAATTATGAATCGAGTGTGATCAATAGTCTCATCGTTAAAAGATGGAGTCTGTTTTATGGTGACAAAGAATATGAAGGGACAGTTGAAGAATCTGATGAATATTGGGGTGATTATAGTAAAAAAGTCGAATTTGAAGATACAAAAGATCTTAGAGAAGAAGAAATTGATATAATAGAAGAATATGTTAAAGGACATTTTTAAAAAATAAAAAACCCGGTTTTAGCCGGGTTTTTTATTTTCTGTGTGGACCCGGAGGGAATCAAACCCTCGTCCAACAAAGTCTTTAAGAAACATACTACAAGTTTATTTAATTTTTCTAAATCAACAAAATATTTAGTTTTTTAGACCGAACTAAAAAAAGTCAATCGCTTTTATTTATACTCTTTAAACGATCATCAAAAAGAGTTAACTGAATTTTCTGTCGGCTTACGCTAAAACAAGATCTTTAACCAATGATTCAGTAACAACATTTTTGGTTAGACTTGTGGGATATGACATAATATCCTCAGCGTTTATTTTATTGCCATTTAAATTTAGCCTACATACTGTATTAATCGCTTTATAGACATTGCGATACATGCGTTTTCGCTATTTCACTTCGCTGTCTAGATCTGTCGGGCCCAATAAATCAAAGAACGTAATTCTATATATTATATATTAGACTTTTTTAATTAGTTTTTTCTAATTTTATACAAAATTAATATATTTTTTTAAAAAACAAAAAAAAATATCAATATATACAAAAAAAAAATAATTAAAAATATGAAAAAAATATTATCTTATGAAGAATATAACAAAACAAACGAAGAGTTGAGTCCAGAAACTTATGATAGAATTACTGATATAGGTTATAATAGAGATGATCCTAGAGGGCGTCGAATAGCGGATACAGCCAAAGAATTGAAGAAAAAGAATTATCCAGAGTTTGAACCAAAAATCAATGTTTATTTGAATCACAGCGGAGATCTTTTTAGAGCGATCACGTTAAAAAAAGCTTATGATTTTAATGACAATAAGATTACATTAAACGCAACCGAGCCAGGTGTTAGTATTGAGTTGTATATTGGTCTAGCAAATAAATACGAAGCGTACATTGGATCCGATAAAATGTGTTTCGATAAAAAAGGTGTAAACGATATTATCAAATTCTTGAAAGTTAATAAAATAGATACTACAAAAATTAATCCGAGTTTGTTTCCTAGGGTATAAATCCTCCCTCAAAGAGTGTTTCTCTATCCTCGGGTGGAACTTTTGGAATTGAACGTTTTTTAATTCTCTCAGAAATTTTTTCCACAATATCTGATTGTTCGCCATCTACTAGTTCCATGAATTTTTCTCTGTTACTTCTTGGATATAAGTCTTCACTATATAGAATTTTTATGTCATCTCCAATTTGACCAGCTTCGTATGCTATTTTGGCTCCTTCTTCTCTATCCACAAAACGATTTTTACTGGTTAAAAATCCTTGAATTTCTTCTCCGACTTCGTGTTGAGCCTTGCCAGTCATAGCAACCATTTGATATAAACAATTGTGATGACGCCAACCAGAAAAAACTATTCCTTTGTTCACGTTATAAGGTCGAAATCCGTTGGGCTCTAAGACATCAGGACGTTTCAATTCCAAGTCTTTATACCAAATAGATGCACATAAAATATACTCACCAGAGTTTTTTATGAAGTCATTGAATTTTTTTTCCATCACGATATATTCCTCATTTTTATTTTTTTGAAATTTTTCATCCATTGTTTTCTAACCTTTGTGGTCAATTTCCAATTTGGATACAAATATACTCCTTTATAATCAAATCCAAAATAAACTCCAGTAAAATTTTCATTTTTGTGATAAGGGCAAAACGAGCAATGAATTTTACCAGAATTTGCTAAATATTGTTTTCTGGCTTTGTTGTAGACACCATTATTATCTGTGGTGTCCATGATTTTTTTGTCTGTCATAGTTTTCTAATTATTTTTTAATAACTAGAAAACAGCCTCTCTTTCTTTATACATTTTTTATTCTTATTTTTATGGTTGTGTATGTATTATATTACCATTTTCGTCAGTTGTTTTTACAGCATAAGTGATTGGTTCTTTGGATGTATCAAAAACTATTTTCGGCATTGGTATTCCTTTTGCATCAAGTTCGTCTTTTACTTTATTGAAAATTTCGTCGGTAACTTTTTTCCACTCTCTAACGCAATTTGGATCATTTGGGTCATAATGTTTAATATCTCCTGCGATTGTTTTAGAAGAAACATTTCTCACATACGGAAAGTTAATATTTTCTATCATAATATATTTTATTTATTTTTATTCAATTTCTTTTATAAGTTTAAAACATTTTGGTGGTATATTTTGTAAAGTATAATAACCTTGTTCTCTTAGATTTACATCACTATATAAATTCTGAATGCATTTTCCATCTATTTCATAAATACAACAATCATAACCATCTTCTTCTTTAATATTTTCTCCAAATTTAATTGCTGTTTCTAAACTAGATGTCAAATAAATTCTATCTGGATGGGCTGATTTTTTATTGCCAGTTTTAGGTATAAAACCTATTTTTGATATTTTTTCTTTATATTTTATTGGAGAAGCATGATATAATTTTTCTGGTACTTCAACTTTTAAATCATATTTTGCTTCAAGATACAATGCTATTGGTTTTGAGTTTTCATCATAATTCTTTATCCATCTTTGTCCGTCTATTGTATAAATAGATACAAAATATCCAAGGTTTGTAAATAGAGGCAAATATTTTTTTAGTTCTTTTGTGTTTGAATGGTTTTCAATATAAATCTCACCATCTGGTTCGAGTTTTACAATTAGTTCTGGAAATCTTCTTTTTATTATTTCAATTGATTTTAAAGCTGGATATGTGAATATCAAACCTTCTGACAAAACCAATTTATCAAACTTGGTTCTTTTTTTTATTTCATTATAAATATAAAGTTCTTTTTCTGAATTTTCAACATCATTTTTTAAATAATCATTATATTCAAATAAAAATTTGAAATTGTCACCCATTATTGTTGAACATTTTATTTTTTAAAATTCAAAAACAAAATTCTTTTTAACAAAATCGTAATCAAATTCACCATATTCATTTCCATATAAAATATGATCTAATGATACCGTTTCATTATCTGTGTCATTAAAAAGAACAGTATATGTTTCACCCTTTATGAATAGAGGTTGATCCATCATATTATATATATTTCTCTTACAAATTAATTTATCGCCAGTTTTATACATATTATTATTTTAATTTTTTAAACCAACAATCAACTATATCTGTGACATCATCGCTAGATCCAGCCGTCCATTCATCACTTCCATCTTCTCTTTTACAGAAAAACCTAACGTGACCATATATAGTTTCAAGATATCCATTTTTATATAGAACCAACGAGCCATTTAGAATATCATCCCAGGTTGGGGTTTCCGATTTCTCAACTCTTTTAAATCCTGTATATTCTGTCATTTCTCTGCTCAACATATATCATTTTTATTTTTACAAATTTAAAAAATATTTATCGCTATAAAAAATTTCTTTCATAATTTTCATAGATATAATCGTATTCATTTTTGTCATCTTTTTTATGAGATATTTTATACATCAAACGCCAAGACTTATCTATTTCTGGAAATTTTGTATCTCCTTCTAAATCAACATTTAACTTTGTTATATATAATTTGGATGCTTTATTCATAAATTCTTTATAAATCTCACCTCCACCTATTATAAATACTTCTTCATTTAACTCGAATATGCCATCATCTATCAATTTTTGAGATAGATTTATGGAATCATCTATTGAGGGAACAACATAACAACCAAAAGCGGTGAATGAAGTATCACGAGTTATAACAATATTTATTCTTTTGGAAAGTCTTCCACCTATGGATTGATATGTTTTTCTTCCCATTATAACTATATGACCCTCAGTTATTTCTTTAAATCTTTTTAGATCGCTTGATTGTTTCCAAGGCATCAAGCCGTTTTGACCTATAATATTATTATTCGATATGGTTGATATTATGCTTATTTTCATGAAAAATGATATTCGTTATTGACCTAAAAGTTTTTAATATATAAAGAAAAAATGTTGTTTTAATGGCTTTTCACCACTCTCCAAGAATTGTAACAGATGGACTTGTTTTATATCTGGACGCTGCTAATTCAAAGAGTTATCCTGGCAGCGGAACGAATTGGTATGATTTGAGTGGAAATAAAAATGATTTTGTTATTGATAATAATGGATTTGCATATAGTGGAGGCGGTTATTTCTCTATGAGCGGCGGAGGGATCACACACACAGGAATGACGACAAACAGCTTGACAGCGACATGCGTGTTTTGGATAAAGACAACAGACAATCAATCTTTATTTTGGACAGCTGACCCAAATAGCAGTGCTTATTTTTTGGGGGCATATAGAGTTGGAAGCAAATTTTATAATAGCAGAATAGGCTCACCAACTTTTCATATGGACTGTTCACAAAAAACTAATATTTATGATTATTTATTGGATAATAATTGGCATATGGTTGAATTTAAAAGTTGTAATTTTTTAACAAATCCTTGGAATATGCTTTATTTCAGTAAATATGGAAGTTATACTTTTACAGATGGTGCAATATCCACAATAATGATATACGATAAAAATTTAACATCTTCTGAAAGTTTACAAAATTATAATTCTATAAAGGGGAGGTTTGGATTATGAGCACAAGTTATTCACCAAAAATAGTTACTGATGGATTGGTTTTATATCTGGATGCTGCTAATCCGAAGAGTTATCCTGGGAGCGGAACCGATTGGTATGATTTGAGCGGGAATAATAATAATGTTTCTCTCAATGGAACTGGAATAACTTGGGAAAATGGTTATTTTTCTTTTAATGGATCTGGTGACTATTGCAAAACAATAAATAACTTAAATTTAAGCTCTTATAATTCTTTGACCATCACATTAAATATAAGATTAAAATCTTATGATTTATCTAATATATATGTCCTATACGAGCTTGGTCCAAATTTCAATTCATATTCAGATTGCTTCGTTGCCTCAGCTAATGATAATTCAGCATCACAAAATTATGAATGTTTTTTGGCAGTAAAGGGAAACGTTGGATATAATAATGACGCGTGGTCCAAAACATACATAAATGATTTGAATTGGAAAAATTGGTGTGCGATTTTTGATATGACTATAACATCTGGAAAAGAAACAAAATTATACACAAACGGGCAAAATAGATTATCATTGGGAGTTGGTGGTTATTCAAACAATAACACATCAAATTTTGGAAATAGAATACTTTATATTTTAAGTAGAGGTGGAACTTCTTATTTTACGCCATGTTATCTAAGTTCTGTTCAAATTTACAATAAAGTCTTATCCGATTCTGAAATTCTTCAAAATTACAATTCTACAAAAGGAAGATTTGGATTATAAAAAAATATTCAAAAAATGTCAATATACGCTGGACCGAATATAGTAACTAACAATTTGATTCTTTATGTGGACGCAGCCAATTCAAAGAGTTATTCTGGAAGTGGAAATGATTGGTATGATTTGAGCGGAAATGGTTATGATGGAACAATAACAGGCGCAACATATTATAGTGAAAATGAAGGAAAATTTTTATTTAATGGTTCTGATGGTCATGTATCAATCAGTGGAACTACAAATTTAAATTTGACATCAAAAATATCAATTTCTTTTTGGTGTTATAATATATCAACTCCAACTGGTTATGCTAGTCATCACATATCAAAGTGTCAAAATGGAACAACATCGAATTCGAATTTTGTTAATTATTTTTATAAATCGGCTCCTTATACTAGAATGATTGATTTTGGTGCTAATAGAGGTGGGACATGGGGTCCTGTTTCACCAATGAGTCCTGCTTTGGAATTAAATACTTGGTATAATATAGGTTGGTCGTATGATAGTGTTATTGGTGGAAGATTATTTTTGAATGGATATGAGGTATCAGGTGGGCCAGTTGGTTCTGGCACATTGGCATCGAATACTGATCCGATAAGAATCGGACATTACTTTTATCCTGGTCATAATTATTATAATGGTTATATATCTTGTTTGTCTATATATAACACGAATTTGTCTTCAAATGATTTTTTACAAAATTACAATTCAACAAAAGGAAGATTTGGATTATAACTATCCAGAAACTTTATACATTATCTGAAATATGTTGAATCATACATTTCTCTCAAATTATCATAATGTTTATTTATTTCGAAATTATTGAATAAAAATTCAATCGCTTCTGTAAATATTTGAACATCAGCTATTTCTTTACAGATATTGTTATATGATGTGACATATTCTAAATAATCTTTATCTTTATCCAATGTCTTGTGACGCATTAATGAAGAATTTAATTTGCTTGTTTTTTCAACATAGAGATCTAGCAAACCTTTCTCTCCGTATTTTTCAATTAGACCAAAAAATAAATCTTCCATATTTAATTTCTTTTTTAAAATATAGACGACAAAAACAAAATTGTTTTAAAGATTACATAAATTTTTTCATCTGTCTTCCGCCTGTATCAAAAACAGAATAATCTACGTTTTTGAAATCATCTCTCAATTTTGAAAACTCATCAGCGGCTGCTTTCACAAATGCTGGATCGTCATCAGAAAATCCTAATTTTGCAGTAACTCCCAATATATTAGCGTATTCATGCACTATTTTATTGAAATCTCTAAGGGCGACCTTTTTACTTTCCTCTGCACTTAGTCCTGGAAATCTTTCTTTGAACTCAGGTGATGATATTGTATATATCGGACAAAGATCAAGGTATTGATCAATGACATAATCTGGATCCGTTCCAAAAAGCTCGTGATACTCTAAAAGATTATTTGTCATTTGCTCTTCGAAATCTTCTTGATTATCAACATTTTTTATATTAAGTTTTTTGAATTTATTTAATCCATATTCATATATTAACCATTCTATAGCTCTTCTGACATTAATTGGTGAATGCCCTCGAGATGTTATGATTGAAAATATGTTTCCATTTACCAAGCATTCTATAAATTTTTTCCAAGATGGACCAAATTTGCCATCATACACGGCTTTTTTAAAATCATGCATAAAAGTATCTTTTCCTCTTGGCCCCCAATCTCTGAACTCAACAAATGATTCATCACCTGGTCCATATCTCCAATTTTCTTTATCTTTACGAACTATCGCAAACTTATCTGTGTCAACAGGCTCGACTACCCACTCGCCATCCACTAGATGTTCCATATGTATTCTTGTTGGCATATGAAGTAAATTATCATCTATATCAAATGAGAAATAAAGAAGATCTCTTTTTGATTCTTCCTCCTCATTTCTTTTTTCAAAATATTCGAAAAGCTTTAAATGTTTCATTTTTTTAATTTTTTTTTTATTATATATTAAATATTTATTCTATCTTTTATTTCTTTAGGTAGATCTTTCCATTTATATTCATCGAATCCTCTACTATTTACAAAAACGGAAATTTTACTATTTTCTAATGGAGGTGGAGGATCTATGTTTCCAAATAGAGCGTCTTCAATCTCCACATTGGATTCATCATCAAATAAAATGACATAATGATCTTTCTTATAAGATTTTTTAACAACATAGTAACTATTGTTACCATCATCATCAGCGGTAGCCATCAAATTTAGATCTTTCTCTGGTCCACCAAAAAGCTCCTCGTCCGAAAAATCATCAAAATTAAATTGCTCATATAGTTTTACGTGTTTCATATCTTTTCTAAATATTTTTCTTGAACATACCAGCCGTGACCACTGGGTATATTATAAGTTTCATCTGGATTTCCTTCATGCCCATATGTATAAAAATCGAAACAAATCAAGTAATCGTCAGCAGAACAACAAACTACAGTTCCTATCTCGCCTTCTCTTAAATGTCGGTTTTGATCTTTTTTTAAAACAACTCTATCACCGGCTTTAAATTCCTGTCCATTCTCACCATATTCTAAAATATTGTCATAAGGTCCTCTATTTGTCCCAAAAAGCTCCTCGTCCGAGAGATCTTCGAAATCATATTGTTCATATAGTTTTACGTGTCTCATAAAAAATTTAAATCATTTATTTCTTTTTTTATATTTTCTGGAAGATCTTTTTTTCTATGCTTATTCCAAATTCCATCATTATATATCATTATTTCATCATCATCATTTAATTCATCAAAGTTAAAGAACGGATAATCATTCACAATATGTTTATTATAAGTTTCAACATCAATCCACTCAAAATCTTTATATAAATAAAGTCTTTCGCCTCTCATATTTCTTTTCAATTCAATAGCATAGTATCCTTCTTTAGCTTTGAACATATTTCTTTTCACTTCTTCACCAAAAATCTCTTCATCTGAGAGATCTTCGAGATCATATTGCTCATATAATTTTAAATGCTTCATATCTTTTCTAAATTAATTCAAAACAATCTCTAAAAATAAACCACCCATCTCTTATATAATATCTATTTTGATTATAAAGACTTATATAATCATTTTTTAATACTATTTTAGTAATAGAAAATTCTTTTCCTATAAAATCCAACATCTTTTCAGACCAATTGTATTCATAAATATAATCTTTTAAATTCGGTAAAATTAAAATTTTATCTCCAATATCTGGTTCAGTTTTTTTACCAAAAAGCTCCTCGTCAGATAGGTCTTCGAAATCAAATTGTTCGTATAGTTTCAAATGTTTCATATTTTTTCTAAATTATTTCAAAACAATCTCTATAAACGTACCAACCTTCTCTTATATAATATTTATTATGATAAATTTCAGTGATATAGGTCTCTTTTCCTATGATCTCTAACATATTTTTATCCCATTCATGTCGAATAACGTAATATCTTAATGTATCTAAAATTAAAATCCTGTCTCCAACTTCTGGTGCAGTTTTTTTACCAAAGAGCTCTTCATCCGAGAGATCCTCAAAATCAAATTGTTCGTATAGTTTAATTCTATTCATTTTCTTCTTTTCCAAATAATTCTTCTTTTATTAATTTCATACAATAGACAACTGCTTCAAATGTTCCGCGAACAACATAATTATATAATCCAATTTCTGTTGGAGCATCATTAAAATAATTTAATTCTTCATCAAGCAATTCGTCTATATCCGATTGGTATTTCAAATAGGTATCGAATATGTCCGCGTCTTCGATGAAACCATCCAAGACCTCTTCCGAGTCTTCTTCAATATAATCATTGATAAATTTTTGTATTTTTGTAACATCACCTTTTAATGTTTGATCAATTAATTCTAAAATTCCTTTCTTTAAAGATTTATAATCATCTGATAGTTTCATATCAAACTCTTCTGTAAATTTTTCATTTATCAAAGACATTTCAGAGAAAGTTTTTATTTTATTTCCAGCGAACTTTTCAAAGGTTTTTAATCCTTCGTTCATCTGTTTTATATTTACATAAAATTCCAATTTGATATCTCTATATAAATCTTCGATGTCACTATAGGCTTTATCTAAATTTATATCTATTCCTTCTTTATCTTTAATTGTCTTTTTGCTAGCGTCTATAAATATATCATCTTTATCTACTCTATCAAAAATGAGTTGAAATCCTTTATCGGTTTCTTTAAAGGAGTTGAACAACTTACTTTTTATTATATCGTTGTTGTAGATATAATCTGATGTTTCTTTTGCCAAATTTAAAATATCTGTAAAAGAATGATATGTGCTAGAGTTTTCAAAAAACTTTTTGAATGTCTGTGAATCCATTTTTTTAATATTTTTTTTTAATTGTAATCTTTACTATCTACGTCAGCGCCCAATTCCACACAATGATCCAGAAATTTCTCACCATTTAAAATCGGGTGCTTCGGTTTCTAAATATCTGCCTCTATCTCTCATTTTCCATTTTAAATTCTCTAATAGAAATTCATTAAATTTTTTCATTTGATATCATTTTTTTTTATTTATTATTTGTATATATTAAAATATTTTTATTAAATTTGCACTTATGATTATGTTCGATGATATAATTTTTTATGGTTTCGCGTATAGAGATTACGTTAAAGATCTCGATATGGATGAAATTTTAGAGAACTTAAAAATATATGATAAAAAAATCATTTCTGTCTATATGGGTGAGGACGGAGAAATTCCCTATGCTATGGCAGTGGCAGCCAATAAACATCTAACTGAAAAGCAGGTAGATAACATATTAGATTATGTTATAAAACATGATTTATTATATGAAACATCTTTAATGAAAGTTAATTATTAAAAAAGATATGGGAAGCGTTATATCATATGATTATTCTTGTCCGAGATGTGAAAGCGAGTGCTTTGATGAATATTACTACAAAAGCGATGAAGAATATATTTTTTGTAGTAAATGTGGATATAGTTATAATAGAACTTTAAAAGAAGATGGTGGAGGCTTCGATGAAGTTACTAAAGAACCTTATGGTTTATTCGAAATTCGTTATGAAGACGGTGTTGCAACATCCTTTGCTCAATTATCCACTGAGAAATATTACGAAGAAATGAAAGATAGGATGTTTTCAAACACGAAATATTACGAGGTTATTTTAAGGAGATATATTGATAATAATTTTGATAACACCATTTATCATAAAACAGAAAGAAAAAAAAGCAATTTGAGTCCAGAGGATGATCCTTGGGGAGAAGAAGAATAAAAAATTCATTTTTTAAATAGAATATATATGTAATATGTTAGGTCCATATTCTAAATTTGTTAGTGAATTAAAATCGAATCGGGTATATGAATCCGGACAACTTTTATTGCCACCCCATAAAGATGATCCAGTTATGCAGTATTTTAGAAAAAATAAAGTTTTTAACTTGAAAGGAGCTTGGTATATTTGTAAAGAAGATATAAACACTCTAAGGAATTTTATCAATGATGTCATAAAAGATTATGGAAATTATATTGAAATTCATAATATAAATACTAAAGAAAAAGTTATAATTAACCAGCATAAAGTAAATGTTTTTGTTGTTAAAGGGGGAGAAAAATATAACAATAACATTATCTCTAATGATAGCCTTTTTATCGAGGATTGTGTTGATGATCTGATATATATTTTTAATATGAAATCTCCTAAAATAGAGAACTATACTTTTAAATTTGCTGAGCCAGAAGATAACAGTTTAATGAAATTCATAAAGAAAAAATATCCTGATAAATCGTTTTGGAATAAAATATCTTTTATAGATTGTTCGAGAGAAAATATTGATTCTTTAGACGGTATTCAAAATCTCACAAATTTGAAAAGTTTGGCTTGTCAATATAACAACATAAAAAATTTATATTATTTAAAACATTTAAAGAATTTAGCGATTTTAGATTGCTCGCATAACTCAATAGAATCATTACATTGGTTAAAAGGCAAAAATATGGATTATGTTGATTGCTCGCATAATAAACTAGAAAATCTTAGTGGAATAGAAGATTCTTATAGTTTATTCAATTTGGATTGTTCTTATAATGAAATAACCACTTTAAAGCATTTAACAAAATGTTTTAGTTTAGGTATATTGGATGTTAGCCATAATAAATTGAACAATATAGACGAAATAAAAGAGCTGAAAGATTTACAAGAACTCGACGCCGTATCAAATAATTTTGATAGAAATTATGCTAATCAAATAGAAGAACATTGTTTGGATAACGCTATAAGATTGAATTATAATTATATGTCTTTACGATGATATAATCAATCCCATAATTTTATCTTTTTGTATATTTTTCCATTCATCTTCTGTATATTTCTTTCCATTTAGATAATATTGATTTCCGATGTTATCAAAATATTCTACAGCTGGACCATCCTCGCGATGAAGCTCGTAATTCTTTTTATATTCGATTCTATCATTAAATCTATGTTTTTGAATTCCTTCATCAATAGACAACCACTCTTCGACTTCTATTTCTTTTATGTAGTAATTTTTATCTTTTCTCATATTTTTCATTCTTTACCTGTGTGGCCAAATCCACCTTTCCCTCTTTCTGTCTCGCCCAGCTCTTCTTCATTTTCTACTTCAATCCAATTACAATAGCAGACTTCTTTCAAGACACCTTGTACGATTCTATCTCCTTGATAAATGAAGAATTCGACATCATTTGTGTTTAATAAAATCACCCCAATCTCATCCCTCCAACCAGTATCTATTGTGCCTGGCGAATTTAAAACGCTGATACCATATTTTATAGCCGAGCCACTACGTGGTCTCACTTGTATTTCATACCCCTCGGGTATGGCGACATGTATTCCAGTGGGTATGACTATTCTGCCTTTTGGATATAGGATGATATAGTTTTCATTTTCATTTTGTTTTAGAGAATAATTTCCATTACCAACCAAGTCTGATTTTTTTGTTATTCTACTGAGATCCGCTCTTAGATCGAAACCAGCATCACCTAGTTTTGCGTATTTAGGCAATTCATTTGGGCTCTTATTAAATATTTTAACATCAACTATCATATAAAATTTTTATTTTTTTAATATTTTATCCTTATATTCATAAAAAGTTTTTTCAATTGCTCTTATTGCTTCATCTCTTTCACATGGTTTTGAAAAATCGATTTTAGATAAAGCCTTTACAATTTTGGCGGCATAAACAAATTCATCATTTATACCCATATCGCTCGCTGTAGGTAATTCGCTGTTAATTTCACTCATAACTATATAGTTTTCAATATATTGATAATTGTTCCAAAAAAATCTTTTATCCAATTGCCGATTATGTTACCAGATAATGTCGGTAAGAATATAATAGAAAAAATAGATAATACCAATAAAACTTTTAAAAGAATTTTCCAGTTTTTTTGAAAAAATAAAATAATATAGAATGTTAATCTAAATTTTCTTTTTTGTTTTCTAGCGTCGTAAAGCATTTTTGAAAAAATTATTTTTACTAATATATTGAGAAAAAATGGAATGGTTTAAAAATTATTTTATCTCTTCCCATCCCCAGTCTTCTTCATTCCAAGGATCAACATCTGGATTAGTTATTCTTTTTCCTTTTTTGAACCCAATGAGATCTTCAAGGCTCAATTTTTTTTTATTATTATAATTAGCAAAATCTATTGTCGCCCTCATAAATTTTCCTTTATGGTAACAATAAACCTTGTGTCCTGGATTATCAAATCCTACTCCAACAATAACTTCTCTATAATTTGCAACAATATATTCCAACTCATCCAATTTTTTAGCTATTGTGATCATTTCTTCTTTCGTTTTAAAAGGTATATAATAATCAATTAAATTATCAAATTTATTAGATTCACTTACTTCCTCCCATCCCCAGTCTTCTTCATTCCAAGGATCATCATCTGGATTGGTTTTTCTTTTAAATTCCCATCCCCAATACTCCTCATCCCAAGGATCGTCTTTTAGATTTTGTTTTCTTCTTCTTTTTTTATTGTCGGCTAATGTTAAAAGTTCATAATCAATATAATATGAACTATTTGTTTCATCATCTCCATTTCCATCGTGTAAATTGTCATCAAATCGTTCTGGAAATTTAACTAAAATTCTATCTGAATAATCAAAAATCTTTATTACAGTTCCTTTTTGACCAGTAAAGTGAATGTTGGACATGTGCCCATGTACAAAAACTTCATCTCCAATATTGAAACCTTTATAGTTATTATTTTCTTTCACTTCTTCCCATCCCCAATTCTCTTCTCCCCAGGGATCATCCGAATTCAGTTTTCTTTTCATCCCCTTTGGTACAACTTCATCTACCCCATAACGATAACATTTTGTGTAATCAACATCCTTGGAGTTTTTCCAGTCGATAGTTAATGGATATTCATTATTGAAATTAATATCAACAATAGTTCCATCGTTGTCTTTTATAGCGCTTCTACTAAAAAACACTGAGCGACCACCTATCAATTCTTCTTTTAAAGAAACTTTTTGCCCGACATAAAAAGAATTAACCATTCAATTATTGAATTTTGTTCTATATATTAAAAAACTTTTTATGATTTTCTTTCACAAATTCATGCCCCCAATTTTCTTCATCCCAAGGATCGTCTTTTAGATTTTGTTTTCTTTTTATTTTCATTCCCTTTGGTATTATTTCACTCACACGATAATTGGCAACAGAATCATCTCCCCAGTCGATAATTAATGGATATTCCATATTAAAGTTAATACGAACAATGGTCCCATCATTATCTTTTATAACTCTTCTAGTAAAATATGCTGAGTAACCACCTATCAATTCTTCTTTTAAAGAAACTTTTTGCCCGACATAAAAACCATTATCATCTTGCTCATTTACAGAATTAAAAGTATTGAATTTGAGAATATTCATTTAAAATTATTTAAATTTTGTTCTATATATTAAAAAACTTTTTATGATTTTTCTTTACAAGATATGAAATATGATTAATCAGATTCACCAATTTATACCACAGAAATATGAATATTTGACCAAAACCAGTAAAATTTCATATAAAGATAGTAGTCTAAAAACAGCCTATCTCATCAATATTATACATGAGTTAATCTTAAAACATTATTTTGTTGAAGATGTCGAGCTTTCGGTCTTCAATGAAAATAATTTTAATCTGTGGAGTCTCATACTGAGGAAAAAATATGGCATGGACTATTCCAAATATATTGATTATTTAATTGAAGATGGTTTCATTACACTAGTATCGAACTATTATGCTGGTAAAAAATCTAAAACTTATAAAATCAATCCCTTTGATCCAGATAGCATTAAAGAATGCTCGATATATGATAAAATATTGTTAAAAAAATACTCAAAAGAGTTTATTGAAGAATCTATAACGAGCCATAATTTATCTCCTATATCACCAGATATAAGAAAGAAACTAGTGGATGATATCTATAAAGTTAAAATAGATTATAAAAAATCTATAGAATATTTGAAATCTCTAAAAGAAACAAAACAAATTGATAGCAACAAATTTTATAAAAATCTAAATAGTATAGAAGGTATAAAAAATGGTCATCTATTCTTTAAATTTGATGAATATGGTAGATTTCACACAAATTTTACTATATTAAAAAGAGAAATAAGACAAAAATTTTTAATGATTGGCAGCTCGGATATAATGGAGCTTGATATTAGAAATTCACAACCACTTTTTCTCGGAGTTCTCTTACAAGAAGAAATGGATCCATCAGATGAAGAAATAAGAAAATATATCGAGCTGACAAAGAATGGTTTGTTCTATGATTATTTTCAAGATAAATTTAAAAATTTGAATAGAAAAGAAATAAAACTCATTATATATAAAGTGCTTTTCGGTAAAAATGGATTGAAAACAACTGAAAATAAGATATTTAAAGGGGTCTTCCCTAAAATCTATGAGTATATACTAGAATATAAAAAGGAGAAAGAGGATTATAGATTTCTGAGTCATAGACTACAAAGAATGGAAAGCGATTTTATTTTCGGAAAAGTTATTAAAGAAATTTATGAAAAATATCCAAAAATTAATTTGTTTACTGTTCACGATTCAATAAATTTTCCAATAAAATATAAAAAAGAAATAGAAGAAATATTTAATAGAAATCTGAGAGAACTCATCAGTTAAAAAAATGAATTATTTTTTTAATATATAAAGAAAAATGAAAATTTAAAATGAAGAGTTTCGAACAGTTCAAATTCATGCCATCAGATGATGAAATTCGTAAAAGGAGAATTCAAAATAATCAAGAACGACCATATTTCAATGATTTTGAAACCGAGATTCTAAATGCTGCTGGATTTGAAATAATAAGAGATTTTCCAAATATAGAGTTTAAAGCCGCTTATGGCAAATCTACCGATTATTCAACATATGCCCTTTGTCATCATAAGAATTATGATATTTATATTTTTAAATATGTTTCTGAAAAAGAATACCAATTTATGCTTTATGATGCCATTGTTTTACGCGGAGATCATATTATAGATAGTTTCAACGATACTGGACCAAAAATTGGATTACAGCCATATGAATATTGTAAAAGAAGAAGAGAGTCCACTTTAAAGAAAATATTCAATGATATATATTTTGCGATAGAAGATTTACCAGAAGAGCAAAAATTGGATGATCCTTGGGGAGAAGATAGTTAATTATTTGATTTACAAGTACATATCATTTGAAACTTGATGCACCTGACGTATACTCATATTCGTGTTCGTTGATATAAACCCTGATCCAACCGGACTTCTTATTGGTTTATATGGAGCAACAATATCAGAATTTTTTATAACGACATTCGGAGCTCCTCGGACCGAGCTTCCTTCAACATCAAATCCAACCAAATAAGTATTATTCGGATTGACTTTTAAAATTTTAACAGGCGCAACTTCTCCTGTAACCCAGTAATTTATTTGATAATATTCACCCACGGCCGGATGAAATCTTTTCTCGAATATTTGAAATTTTGTTATCATATGATTGTATATATTAAATTTTTCAAATGTAGAATCTTCGCCCCAAGGATCATCTTCAGTTATTTTTCTTTTTAATTTTTTTGCCATGAATTCTGGAAAATCTTTTTTAATAATTTTTATAAAATCTTCATATTCAATAGTTTTATATCCTTCAATTGAATCATCATCTATCAGAGTAAAATATGGCGTTTCAAACTTTTCATCATATTTAAAATATAATCCCTTATAATCCATATATAAATCAATCAAATGACTCTTAAATGTGAAATTGTATCCATAAACTTTAAATCCCATATTAGCCAAAATCTTAGCTATATGTAGACATTCAACATAACCATGATATTTCACAAAAAGTTTTTTGACATCAATCATTTTTCTTTGATATTATTTTAACTCCGTATTTATCGGCCCAATCATAAATGTCATCTAAATATTTCATCATATCATCATTTCCTTCTCTTATCAATTTAGCTAATTCATTCCAACATTTAACTCCAATTTTTACGAGCTTATCTTTCTTCCCAACGAGTCTTCTATTATAAGTGTTGATGAAATTGTTTTCATTTATCTTTTCACTTTTATAATCAGACCAGATATCAGACACATCACATTCTTCGAGCCACACGGCTTCAGAATCACTTTCTCCATCAGCGATGGTTAAAGTATAATTTTCGTTTATAAACATTCTAAAATTTTTCATATGATTTTTTTCTTTTATTTCTTCATATCCCCAATCTTCTTCATTCCAAGGATCATCTTCTAAATTTTGTTTTCTTTTTTCTTTTTTTATATCAATAATAAGTTCATTTGATCTATAGGCATTTGAATATCCACTTCCCCATTTAACTATAATAAAATTTTCGTTATATAGAACCCTTTCCACAACTCCAAATTCGTCTTCTCCTACCTCATAAAAATATCTGCGATGTGGATAAAGTTCTTTATATTCTTTTGTATTCCTATCCAGTCTTACTATATCGCCAATAGTAAAATTTTCTATTGTATGGTTCGATTCTTTTATTTCACCCCAATGCCATTCTGCATCTTCACCAAATGGATCATCTTCTGAATCAAATTTTATAATTTTTTCGAACGGTTTCTTTGATATTACAATTGGTTCATAAACATGTATATATCCCTCATCACCATTATCCATAATTATATAAATCGCAATGGATCTTGTATCTATTGGATTGATTGTAACTTTTTTTATTTTACCGTGCTCTTCTATTTCTCGTGCACCTGAAATGAGCTTACATCTTATATAAGAGTTTTCGAGTTTATTTCGAAAAAATTCAAAATAATCATCCCTAGACTCATGAAACTTTAATTCAAAAGCATGTTGTAATATGTATGTTTCAATATTCATATCTTCCATCATCTACTTTTAGGGATTCTTTAAAAAAGTATCCATTTTCATTTATTTCTATTCTATCGCCTGTGGCTTTACTAATTGTGCGAAATATGTAGAAATGTCTCATATTCATATTCACAAAAATAAAATAATCTATGTTTTTATAATTTGTAATTGCTGGACCACTAAATAGATAACCGCCATTTTCTAATTTTAAACCAGTATTGTTATAAATCTTACATTGAGCTGTTTGATTTTTACCTTTAAAGTCAAATGTTATATCAACTCCATAGAAAGCATCTCTTTTATCGCCAGGAACACTTTTATCCACATTTTCCATATTATATTTCTCTGTCAACAATCTAGCGGCTATTTCTTCGGCATAATCTCCATAAAATCTAGTCGTTGATATTTTTCCAAGTATATCCCACAAACAATCTCGAAACACACCATCGCTCGGTTTGAATATTTCTTCGGCATATTCATTTATAAAATTATTTACTTTTGTGACTTTATCTGCGGTGTCCACGTTATATATTTTTTCATCATTCATTTCATTATAATGCTTCATAATAACAGCGAAAGAACGCATGTTGGTATTAACATAATTCAAAAAAGACCAATATGGATCTTTTCCATTATAAAAATCATAAGATCTTGTTCCACTTGGTAAATCATATCCAGTGTCAACTACTCCAAACATACTATGGGGGCTCAATCTTTTCAATTTGCCCATTTTTCTATACATAGGAAATAAAACTCGATTTATATTATCCGAGTATATCTTTCTGTTTTCCGCTGACATCTTATATTCTATCATTTTATGTAATTATATACTTTTTTTACAAAATTATTCATTTTATCAACTGCGAAATCAAGTTTTCCTTTTTCGTATTTATCATTGGCTTCGCTATAACTTATTTCTTCATTCATATAGAAAGATTCTATTAAATCATCTGGAACATCTATACCCATATATCTACATTGCCAAACTATCGGCATTATGGCACTTTTTGGATCTTCCCAAATTCCTTGTTTATATTTTTTATATGAATCTGGTATTTTTTTATCCACATAATCATCTGCCCCATCATCACCATGAATAAAAAATCCAGCGACCTTTCCTTCCAAATGATTCTTAGCTATTTTTTTGAACTCTTCTGTTTCTGAAAAAGGCTTTGTCACATCTGGATCTTTAACATTTTTTTCGCCAAAAATTTTCTTAGCCTGCTCGGTTGTCATGGTTAAAGATGCACATGTCAGTCTATCAAACAACGCTTTTACTTGTGTTGGAACGCTCCACCAGTTTATTGGAGTTATAACCATAAAAGCATCGCATTTTTCCAATTTTTCATAGATATTTTTTTCATACATAAAATCTGGATGCTCCTTATCATCTTTTTTATAACAATCGCAATTATGAACCAATATCCCTTCGGTTATAAATTCGTGTGTCCCAGATATAGTTAAATCATAAACCGGGCCTTCGCCAATATAATTTATTTCCTTTACTTTAGGCGGTTTGTTTTTCATTCTTTTTGTTTTAACCGATAATATTTTATCTAATTGGTTTTTTTTATAAGGATTAATAAAATCAATTTTATTTTTATATAAAATTAAATTATCATGTCCTGTTATTGATAACATTGATGCCCTTTCTAATTCCTTTCCTCGCACAATTGTTTTGTGTTTTCTCATATCATAAACACTAGATTTAATGCCCATCTTAAACAATAATAATTGGGCATCTCTTAAACATTCATAACTCACATTATAAAGTGATATTCCTTTATTATTTACTGATCCATCAGTCGAAAACCAGCCATTAAAAAAATAACCCAATTCCATTTCATTAGAATTGAACAGTATTTCTGGCAATCTCCTAGTATGTGAGGAATTTTTTATAAATCCCATATTTTTTATAATCCTACCATTTTTAGCACCAAAATTTATTTTCATCATTTCACATTTTGTTCTAAATCCTTCTCTAATATAATCGTCTTGTATATTAGTTTTATGCTCCTTTATACTAATTATATAATCTGAAAAAAATTCTTGTATTTTTTTACCGTGTTCTGGTTCTGTTATATTATCATAAAATAATATTAAACTATCATTACAAAATGTTCCATCTCCCCAAATCAATCCCGCCATCAAAAAATATTTTTCATCATATTCTCCGCCAACTTTAAATTTCCCTCCTAAAATTGGTTCAGGCATAAAATCACCTATTTTGATATCTTCTAGTTTTTTATATTCTTCTTCTCTATAAAATTTCCATAAACTATTAATCGTTCTAATTCTTTTATTACTTAAAGTTTTTATATAGTGATTTTTAGTACATTTTAATCTTCTTCCATCTGTTAAAACAATTTCATATATATTTTCTTTCGGTGAAGTATTCCAAGATTTTTCAACCAAACCGGTAGATAAGATGTCATTTTCTATAATCTGCGATATTTCTTTATATCCGTATTCAGTCTGTACTCTTTGATCACCACCTATACAAGTCCAATGACAGTGCGCTCCACCGGCCGTTGAAATGCATCCTTTACAAGGTTGAATGATAGGATCTTCATCTTTTATTGACAAATCTATAATTTCAAAATCGAAATCTGGAAAATCCAAACTCTTTATCATTTGTAATGTCTTGCTATCTTGTCCAGGGCAATTATTTCTATAACGTGCCGATCCAGAAAATATTAAAACGTTTTTTCTCTTAAAATCTTTTATCTTTTTAACTTTCATATTATATATCCTATATTTTTTTTCCTACAATATTTTTTCAAATATTCTTTATATGTTTCTGAAAACATAGTGCCACCAAACGCATATAGTTGCTGAAGATTCTTCAATTTTTCTATACCAATGACGCAAGTTATTGGATTTAGATAGCAATATAATCTTTCAAGATTTATCAAATTCTCTATTCCCTCTAAACTTGTTAATAGATTGCCAGAACAAGAAAATTCTTTTAAATTTTTTAAATTTTTCACTTCTTTTATACTTTTCAGTTTGTTGTCATAGACCCATAGAATTTCCAGATGTTTTAAATTTTCTATTCCCTTTAAATCACTTAATAGATTTCCTGCGCAGGTCAAAGAACTAAGATTTATTAATTTCTCGATTCCTTTGAGACTGGTTATCATACTTTGAGAGCAGTCAATTGTTTTTATTAAAAAAGGAAATCTAGAATTTTTTATTTTTGATCGATTGTTTTTAAACCAATCACCAAAAGTATATTCTCTATGAGTATCTTCACCCCAAGGATCATTTTCGTCAATTGGAATTGGTTTATATTTCGTTGGTTTTTTTAAAAAATTGAACCAACTTTTTTCCTCTTTTAAATATTCATCGTATACTTTTAAATGTCTCATAATTAAAAAACTTTTAATATCAATGAATCTATATATTAAAAAATAATTTCTAAAATATGGCAAATGAGAATATGGAGGTAATGAACTCTCAAATGGAAAAATTTTTCTTTACTTGGATATTGGATCATCCAACACAATTCTATAAAATAGAACCGACCTTTTTTGATAATGAAGACATACAATTCATATATAAAACCGTGCGGGATGAATATTTGGTAAGCAAATCAAAAAGAGTTCCTGCTCCGCAGCAAATATTGGCTATGATAAAACTTCGTGATCCAGAGGAAAAAATATCAAATAATATAATAAAAGCTGTTTTAAAAAACGACAATAGCTCACATGATCCCGAGTGGTTAGAAGACAAATTTAAAGCTTGGAAACTTCAAAAATTATTGAAAAACACAGCTTATGACAGCATTGAAAAAATAAGAAATTTAAAGGGAATAGACTATAATAATGCTTCTGATGTACTGGCGCAAGTTAAATCCATATACAATAATTTGTCTATCATAGAAGATGATGATGAAGATCTAGGAGCCGATTTTGATGATCCCGAGTCTCACAAACAAGAAGTCTCCGTAAATAAAATATCATCTGGTTGGGGAAATGTTGATTTATTGCTTGGTGGTGGATGGGATAAAGGGACTTTTAATGTTTTAATGGGGGAAACAAATGTGGGTAAATGCGAATCGTTTGATACTCAAATAGTTATAAAGAATAAGAACACTATGGAAATCAAAGAGATAAAGATCGGAGATTTTTATGAGACGTTAAAAAAATAATTTCTTTTTTAGTCTCTCTTTTCAAAACTTCATAATAATCCTCAAAATCAAATTGTTCGTATATCTTTAAATATTTCATAATTTTTATACCTTTTCAAAAGCGTCAGCATCATACCAGAAAAATTGATACGGATGATTCCCAATTGTTTTTTTATTATATGCTACAATCTTGATAAAATCCATATCTTCAACACGACCTATTGCTGTTACAACAAACCATTTTTCTTTAGAAAAAAATGTACTATCTAACCACAACGGTTTATTCTTTTGTAATTTTTCCGTATTCCATCTCACTGAACTCGTTCTTGTAAAATGAACAACATCGCCTATTTCGAAATTTTTTGGCTCTCTACCAAAGATCTCTTCGTCTGAAAGATCTTCGAAATCAAATTGTTCGTATATCTTTAAATATTTCATAATTTTTATACCTTTTTAATAATCATCATCATCGACATAATCATCATCTCCATCATAATAACCATCGTCATCATCATCATCATCATAGACATAGACAGTCTCACCATAATCCTTTGATACATCTTTGTTTGTTAGATATTTTTCTGGACAACGTGCCCCATAAGCATCTCGCCATTCTTCGCCCCCAACACAACCCATTTCATTTGTTTTGAAATTTACCCTCATGTCATCAAATGGCGGATAATGTGGAAATCTAGTGTTTTCAATTAATATCGTTATTCCTCTTTTTTCTGTGGACATACCAGAAAATGGATATTTTTCTTTTATATATTTCAATATTGCCAAATCATATTTCGAACCACCACCATTTTCTCCATAGAAATTACCAATGAATGTATATATTTTGCCTATGTCCTCCTCGTTTGGAGATCTCGTCACAGGTCCTTGTTGTATGGTTCTTCTACCTGTTATTTTACCAAATTCATATGTCACGATAGCTGCCATATTTTTTGGATTATCGGTGTAGATTTTAAAATTTTCAGTATTTTTTTTACCACCAGTATAATTGGCGCAAGATGCTGAAAACTTTCTCAAATCCAACTCATTTGTAAAATTAAATGCCCTTAACATGTCTTCGCCACGAAGCTCCAAAACCTCACATGGTTTGAATATGGCGTTTAGTGTGTTCATAAATAGTTCGACATCAGTTTGTTTTATGATCGAGTCAACATAATCATCTTTCAATATGAGTTTTATGACTCTATTTATTCTTTGTTTATCTCGTCTTTTGCTGAACATTTTGGCTGCTTCTTCAGCCCACCACTTCTTTTTTAGAAATGATATGGTCTTATCATTTTCTATGTCTAGAAAATCTACATAATCATCTTTTACATATTCTTTATCTACTCCATTTAATAAGCTCAAATATAATTCGGCCAATTTACAATCTTTCATTTTTTTCAACAATCCAACTAATTCGTTAGATAAAAATATTCTAATTTTATCATCATTGATCAATCTCAATAAATTTTTTCGAACATAATAAGAACTATTAGATGGATCTTTTCCGTTACCATTATGTAAATTGGAATTAAATCTGGTCGGAAACCTGATCAAACAATTTTGCCCCGCATCTTCAATTATTGTACCAATTTCGCCATTAAAATTAATACTATCCATTTCACCATAGCATTGAACATTATCCCCAACGCGATAAATAACATAGTCGTTGGCCTCTTTTATATAAGAAAGAAAAGATTTAACCATATCTAATAATTTTTTTTTTCAACTATTATATATAAATATTTTTTTTTCAAAAAACTTTCATAAAAAAACAAACTAACTATTACAAAAAAAAAGAAATAATATATGAATAGAAAATTCGATTTTGATGATATTAATTTGATACCAAAATATAGCACGGTTGATTCTCGACAAGAATGCGATACAAGTATAAGAGTTGGAAAATTTGTTTTTAAAAATCCTATTATACCAGCAAATATGGAAGCTGTTATAAATGAAGAGCTTGCAAAAAAACTGGCCCTCAATGGATATTTTTATATAATGCACAGATTTGGAGTAGATCCTAAACAATTCATTATCAATATGAAAAAAGAAAATCTTATTACATCAATATCCATAGGGGTAAATCAGGATTCATATGACATAGTAAGTAATTTGATTGATGAAGATCTTGCACCAGACTATATAACAATAGATATCGCTCATGGACACTGTAAAAAGATGAAAAAGATGTTGAAATTTTTAAAAGAAAATCTAAAAGATACTTTTATCATAGCAGGTAATGTGGCTAGCGTTGACGCAACAGCTGACCTAGACAACTGGGGGGCTGATGCTATAAAGGTGGGTGTATCGCCTGGCAGCGCCTGCACGACAGCCCCAACAACTGGGTTTGGTAGCAAAAATATGCAAGCCGCTGTTATTAATGAATGCTCACAAGTAACAAAAAAACTTATCATAGCTGATGGCGGCATAAGATATCCAGCAGATATAACCAAGTCGATAGTGCTCGGAGCTTCTATGGTTATGGTTGGAGGAATGTTATCATCATTCTTGGATTCTCCTGGTAGAATAGTTGAAATAGACGATGTTAAATATAGAGAGTTTTATGGTAGTGCTTCCTCACGTCAAGGAAATAAGATAAATCGTATAGAGGGAACGGTTAAATTAAACAAGTTGAAAAATATAACCATGTTGGAATATATGGATTATCTAACAGAATGCTTACAAAGCTCCATAAGTTATGGTGGCGGGAAGAAACTTTTAGATCTCCATTCTGTTAGATGGATATAACTTCTCGAGGTATGGCGATCCAAGCAATTAGATAAACAGCAATGGCCCAAGGAGTTAAAAAGGCTGTTATTAAATAAAGTAATCTGATCAGAATTGGATCCACATTAAAATATTCGGCTATGCCTCCGCAAACTCCACCTAAAATTTTATACTTTCTTGATCTAAATAATGTTTTCATTTTTTATCTTATTATTTTTTATTTTATCTACTAGAATTGTTCCCATAAATAAAGTTCCAGCGATGGATATTGTTTTTATAATTAATTGAATTGTAGAAAGATTGATACTTGTCGGAATAAATTTTGAAAAATCTAGCAACTGATAACTTATTCCATAATATTTTGACACAACAATTATTGCTAAAATCAACATAATCATCGCCAAAGAAATTCCTCGAGTTAACCATCCTGTCCATCCCAATTTCACATTGACATTTTCTATCTTTCTCATGACATTAAATGTAAAAGAGAATGAAGGAGAATCTTCTATTTCAGTCCTATGTAATATTTCTCTAAAAACAGAGAAGTTATTATTTTCTAGTTCTTTTTTCATTTTTATTATAAATGTTAAAAATCTTTTTTGTGTTAAACGGAATATCATTAACATTTGGTTCGTCATTCACTTTCAAATACTTCAACGATGATGGAGTTTCTTCTACCATTCTCAAACTATCTTTTTCAATAAAATAATTGACATTAAACTTCAAATGACTTTCAATCTCATTTATACTTTTACTTTCGGAATAATTTGTTTCTTTATATTTCTTAATTGGCTGTTCGCCTTCGGCTAAACTCATCATTGAAATACCGATAATACCTAAAATTAATAAAAACTTTTTCATAACTTATTTTTCTTTTTATTTATTTGACGCTAAATTTTAAAAAGGTTACAAAAACTTTTAATTTTAATTTCTTTATATTAAATAAAAAGAAAATTTATGGGAGGAATATTCGGAGTAATTTCTAAAGAAGATTGTGTCAGGGATTTATATTATGGCACAGATTATAACACTCATCTTGGAACACGTAGAGGGGGAATGTCAGTTTTTGATGGCAGAAGTTTTACAAGAGTTATACATAGTATAGAAAATTCATATTTTAGAACAAAATTTGAAGACGAACTAAAAAATTTTAAAGGTAATAGTGGAATAGGTTGCATAAGTGATAATGAATCTCAACCGCTTATTTTAAAATCTCATTTGGGTGAATATACCATCACGACAACAAATCGCATAACCAATTTAAAAGAGATAACAGATAGATTTTTAAAGAAAGGCGTCCATTTTCTGGAAATGAGTGGAATAGGTGTTAATCCAACAGAGGTCGTCGCTGCTCTTATTAATGAATGCGACACCTTTGAGGAAGGATTTAGAAATGTTTTCGAGCAAGTGAGGGGTATGTGCTCGATGATCGTACTAACAAAAGATGGAATGTACGCAGTGAGAGATAAATTGGGCAGGACACCGATAGTTTTGGGTAAAAAAGATGGAGCTTTTGCAGTTGGCTCGGAAACAACATCTTTTGTTAATTTGGGATATGAAGTTGAAAAATACATTGGACCAGGTGAAATATTATTTATAACGCCAGATAAATATGAACAAATTAAACCAGAAGAAGAAAAAATGCAAATTTGTAGTTTTCTTTGGGTTTATTATGGATTTCCTGGTTCTTATTATGAGGGGTTGAATGTTGAATCATCTAGATACCGTTGTGGAAGAGCGCTAGCAAAAAAAGATTATGTAGAAGTAGATTTTGTTACAGGTGTGCCTGACTCAGGAGTAGCTCACGCCATAGGATATTCAAATGAAAAAAAGATACCTTATAAAAGATCAGAAGTTAAATATACTCCTACTTGGCCCCGTAGTTTTATGCCTCAAAATCAAGCAGATAGAGATCTAGTGGCAACAATGAAACTTATACCAATAAAAGAAATAACAGAAAATGCTAAAATCGCATTATTGGATGATTCTATTGTAAGAGGAACTCAGCTAAAAAACAATGCCCAAACTTTGTTCAAATATGGGGCAAAAGAAGTTCATATTAGACCGGCTTGCCCGCCATTGATTTTTCCTTGTGAGTTTTTAAACTTCTCAATCTCGAGAACATCATTGGATTTAATAGGTCGAAGAGTTATTAAAGAAATAGAAGGAAAAGAAGATTCACATTTGGATGAATATTCTAATCCCAAAAGCGATAGATATAATAATATGGTAAATAAAATAAGTGAAAATATGGGATGCTCGTCTTTAAAATATCAAGAACTTGGAGATCTGGTTGACGCGATAGGATTACCAAAATGTAAGTTATGCACACATTGTTGGGATGGAAGTAGTTATTTTTAAAATCCATATAAAAGAAAATTAAATTTAGAAGATGACCCGTGGGGAGAGGAAAATTGGTGAAATTTTTAATATATATGTTATATGAAAATAGAAGAATTACATATTGGAGATAAAGTTTCTGTTTATGGAAAAATGGACAACATTGATTTTAAAGGTGAAATTGGAGAAATTATATTAATCCATTCTTCGGCTGGGTGGGCTAGAATTAAATTCCCCACAAGTTTTAACAAATATTTACACGGTAAAGATAATTGTTGTTATGATGTATATTTTCATTTAATTTATCCATCGAACAGTAAAAGAATACTAAATTTAAAAGATGATCCTTGGGGCGAGGAAAACTGGGGTTGGGAGGAAATTAGTGAAAATTAATTTTTTTATAAATGAAAAAATATATACTTTTGTAAATAATAATAATCATTTTAGTCGCGGGTTCAAATCCCGTGCATTCTACATAATATCGGGATAACCGAGCCGTTTTTTCGGTGGAATGTAAGCGAGAGGTCTGGATGGCAAAAATGATTAAAAAAAAAACACAGGGCCCTGTAGCTCAGTTGAACAGAGCGAGGCACTTCTTTTTGTCCATCCAACCCAACCTATCTTTATGTTGGCTTTATCTATCATTCTCATTATGTTTGGTGTAAATGACATAGAAGGAGAATGCTCGAACGATTGAGAAGATTTTTGCAAAATTCTTTTAAATGTATCAAATTCATCATCATTTAATAAAAAAGATTTTTCATCTTTTCTTTCTCTTCTTCTATAGATTCTTTTCATATCTCTTTTATTCTTTTTCTGGTAATTCATTAGCAATAACAACATTGTTGTTGTTTTTGTTAATAAAATCATTCACATCAAATTTATATTTTTTATATTTTTCCGCTATTATAAAATCAGATGATATTTTCTTAGTGTCAAACGGTATATCATTTGCATATTTCTCTTCTTCTAACACTGGAATCAAATTTATCATAGAATATCTTTTAGCGATATTCTCAGTATTAAATGGAATATCATTCACGTATATTTCGTCGTTCATAACCATCTTTGTTGAAATTTTGGTGGAAAAGGCTGGATCATTAGCGTTTCCAGCGACATTGTGTAGTGACATGCTTGAAAATAAAATTGTTATTACTGTTGACAGAAATAAAATTTTGTAATTTTTTTTATTCATAATATTTTTTTCTTATTTTTACATATTTGACGTAATTTTTTAAAAAGGTTACAGATATATTTACATTTTTTTTTTAATATATACATAAAAAATAAATTTACTAATATGAAAAAATTAAAACGTGTAAAAAAATTTAATGAGTCAAAAGACTTGAGTGTTAACGGCAACAAAAAATTTGATGATATAAAGTTAGATTTGTCAAGGAAATTTCGTGAACTGGATATGGATTTTCTAAATTCTATCAGTGATAAAAAATTCCTACTAACCGCCATAGGAAGTTATATTTATGAAATAGAATTAATTAGAAGAGATTATGATGGTATATTATCAGATAATGTTAGAGTGGATGAGGAATATTTGGAAAATTTTCTTAATAAGACCACTAAATATATTTCAGATTTGAGGAGTTTTTTTGAAGACGTGAAAAATAAAAAAAAAAATAATATATGAAGTTTTATGAAAAATTTTTATCAATTTAACGAAATGAATGAATCTCATTCCACCATTAATATTAATATCGGAAGATTTGGTTCTAGTGATTTTGAACCTTATGTCAGAAATAAGGCTAAAGAATTTGAATTAGATATTAAAATGAAGAATCTTGGGGGAATTATAAACGTAGAATATTCTATAGACGTTGAGGGAGATCGGGATAAAATAAAAGAATTTGATCGTTCTTTGAATATATGGAGAATGTAATTTTTTTTTATTTAAAACTTTGTTGTAATTTTGTCGTAGATAAATACATTTGACTCCTTAGTTCAAGGGATAGAACTTAAATCTTCTAAATTTAAAATGCCTGTTCGAGTCAGGCAGGAGTCACTTAAAAACTCATATAAATTTTTTTAATAAAGAAAAATTACTTTTTGATTTTTTGAACCTATGACCTTTTATATATAAATAAAAAATTATAGATATGAAAAGACGCAATAAAGATTTAGACGATGATTTAAAAAAATTACTCAAAATCGGTAAGAGATATAAAGAAATATCAGTGGAATTAGGATATAGCATTGGTTATCTAAAAAATAGAGCATCGAAATTGGGCGTTGGTGTCGAATATTATAAAGATTATACCTGTAAAAATTGTAGTGTTGTTTTTTCTGATTTGATCAAATCAGAAAGAAAATTTTGTTGTAGTAAATGTTCAGCCGAATATAATGGTAAGGGAAAAAAAATAACAGAAAATGTTAAAAATAAAATAAAGAACAGCGTAAATAATTATTATTTGAGAGAGGGGAAACAAAGAAAAAAGAAAATATGTGAAACGTGTGGCAAAGAATTTTTATATAGGGGAGGAAAAGCTAATAGATTTTGTTCTAAAAAATGCATAAACTATAAAGTAAGCGATTCTGCTAAGGAAAAGATTTCTAAGAAAAGATTAGAGCATCTATCATTAAATAAAAATGTTAAATGGTTTGAAATAAAAAACATCAACGATCAAAATATTAAGATTCAAGGTCAATGGGAATTCGATTTTGCTAATAGATGTAATGAATTAAATATTTTATTTCTTAGGCATGTGATAAAATTTAAAAATTGTCATTATTATACACCAGATTTTTATTTACCAAAATATAATATTTTTATTGAAATTAAAGGTTATTTATATTCCAAAGACATATATAAAATGTTGAATGTGATAGAAGAACATAAAATAATTTTAAAAATGATTAATGATCATCATATTATAAAAAACTTCAATAGTGTCGATGAATTATTAGAGATGAAAAATTTTAATGAAATATACTCTTATGATGATGTGAACTATAATGATTTCGTAAAAAGATATTAATATAATCATTAGGTCGCTGATTTGAATCCAGGGGTTTAATTGAAGATGAAAAACTATTATACAAAAAGGAAATATTACATTTTTAACTGTATATTGTTTTCATTACAATGATCTTCTATGTGTTTATTATAATCATCCGAAAAATTATTATTTCTACACTCCAACCAATTAAGCGAATATAATTTCATAAATGATTCTATAAATTTCATTGAAATACCTGATGAACAACAAGAATATTATGGATATCAAATTCTATGCTATTTTAACCCAATCCATATCTTTAAAATCTTGATTCCAACCACTAATTGTTACTTCTATAAAATCACCAACGTTGATCGATATCGAAATGATCTAACCAATTAAAATCATCATAATATTGTCTACGAGGAGGAATGATATGAGTAGGTTTAGGTGATATATTTTGTAATTCATTTTCGAGAATTTTTAATTCGTCTTTCAACAAACTAATGCGGTCTTTTAAATATTTTATTCTATCATTTCTATCAATATCCTCTCCCCAAGGATCTTCATCATCTACATTGTTATTTAATTGCTCGTATAATTTTATATGTTTCATGTGATTATTATATATTAATATTTTTTTATTTGAAAAAATATATTAATTTTGTTATAATAATATAAGAAAAGATAATTATTAATGGAGCGTGTTATTAATTTTTTTAAACAACTTGGATTTTCTTTGGATAAAACCAAAAGAATAGATCATTTTTATATGGATAAATTCTATCCAGTACACATTGATGTGCAAGGTGATAAAGATAATATAACCATACGTTTAATAGGATATAAACATGTTGAGGAAGAACATGATTTTAGCACTGATAGATTGAATGATGTTGAAGAAGTGATCAAATATTGGGAAAATTAGAATTTGGTTGAAAATATATTTTTTTATTTCAAAATTTATTTCTATATTTGTCGTTTAAAATAGAAAAGCCATGCCAAATAGTGAAAAATTTATGTTATTCATAGAGAATGACACAAATAGGATTGATGTTCTCAATCTTTCAGGATATGATATAAAAGGTAGAGTTGTTGTTATACATGATAATGATGTGGTGTATGACAATGACTTTATTTTTATAAACGAAGAAATAAGATATTTTATTGTGCCAGATAAATTTTGTCATCACGATAAAGTGAAAGTTGAAGTTTATAAAATAGAAACCATTTTAAATGAGGGAGATGAATGGGGTGAAGACTCCAAGGAAATTTATACAAAAATTTGTGAAAAATCTTGGGATTTGAGTGAAAAGAAAAAGGAATATGAAAAGAAAATGGAACAATTAATAAAAGAAAAAGAATTGAAAAAAAAGATGGATAGTGTTTGGGGGAAATGGACAAGGAGTTATGACGAATATGAAAAAAAATCAACTTATCTTTACAATCCATATACTTTTGACAAATAATGGAAAAGATTAATACGCATCAAGAACATACTTTAAAAAGATTTGAAGAAAAATTTCCAGGTAGATCTCCTTTAAAAAATGAGGATTATGTTAAATTATGTAATATTTGTCAAAAAGAAGAAGAAGAAAATGTTCTTTTTAAGCAAACAAGCAGACATAAAACATATAAAATGATCGTGTTGTATAAGAATATCCAACTTTGGTGTGTTTTTTCCAAGAAAAGAAATGTTATATTAACTGTATATCCAACAAGAAAAAAAGATATTAAAAAAATAAAAAGTTTATGACAAAAAAAGGACTTATTTTACTGTGTTTGAGCATACTATTGATGGGAGTTTTAGCTTTTATCTTCATCAATTTCCAAAAAAGGAATGAAAGTGTTTGTAAATCCAATGTAGCGGATACTACGATGTGCTCCACCCCAATAGTAATTGACAATGAAAAATATTTGGTCGATTCAATAAAGATTGTTAATTTTAAAGAGTTGAAATCCAGCCATTTATATATGAAACATTGTAAATTTTGTCACGGCGTAGATGGTACAGGCGAAGGTTTGAAAGCCCGATTGGACACAACTTTATGCCCGTATGACTTGTCCAAAGAAAATAAAAGTGACAACGAGGTTTATTACGTGATATTGAATGGTAAAGGTAGAATGTATAAACAGAGCGATCTTAGCGAAGATGATATATGGATTTTGGTTTTGTATATTAAAAAATTCAAACAATAATGGTTGATATGAAAGAAATGGATGAAAATGACCCTTGGGGAGAAGAAAAAAAGATCATTGAAAAAATTGTAAGTATTGATTTAGAGATTCATAAGGATGCAAGCGCTGACGAATGGGAAAGATATGATGCGTCATTGACAACCATCACTTATCAATTGTTTAAAAACGAAATAGGAACTTGGGGAGGTAGAGAGACTTGCATGACTGAGCCAGAAGATGGTTTTATGAGATCAAATTATTGGTATGTCTTAGAAAGCGGAATATCTAAAGCCGAAGAAGAAATCAAAAGAATAATTGATAATTTTAATCTGAAAGATTTCACCAATCTCAAAATTAGTCGACCTATTGATACAGCAACAGACTATAAAACGATGTTCGAAACAAAAAGTACTTTGAATTGGTCTTGGACCAAATAAATTAAAAACAATGAAAGAAAAGAAAGTTTGGTTAGAATATTGTGGCGCTTGCAAAAGAAAACATCGTGTGACGTTAAAGCCTTGTCCTGATTGTGGCGTTTATGAAACTCCACAGCCAATGTTCGATAAAGTATATGAAAAATGCAGAAACCATTATAACTATATTTGTGATGGATGCGAGGCTTATTTAGACCATTTGAAATAATGAAATTTCGAAGACATCATAACAATAAAGGTTATAGGCAAATAAAAAGTGGTAAACTTCACAGGCAGATAAAAATTTTATCTAAAAAAATGAGAATAGAGAAAAAAGATAATCAATAAAAAAGAAGGAAAAATGAAATTCATGTTTTTTATAGATCACGAGACAAATGGGATAAATTTGTATTAAAATCATTATCTTTATTATATGAAAATGGTTATCTAGTTTATGTTCATCCAGCAGCTTGGAGAAAACCAGAAAGTGAAAAAAGTAAAAATAATGGTTTGTATGAAATAATTATATCGAATCAAATTCATTATTTGGAAATACATAATACATCAGATGGTATTAAAACTTTCAATGCTGGAACTAGATATGATTTTTATTGTTTGGAAAAAACAAAAAGATATAAAGACACTCTAATAATTGATGAAAACGGTGATAAATATCTTTGCGATCTATCAAATTGGAGATTTTTACCAAATAAAAATTTTGATATATTTAGTTATAATCTGAATCTGAATAAACATTATTTTCATTAAAAAATAGAGAAAAAAAGTAAATTCGTTATATAAAATATATTTTATTCCAGGGTTTTTTATATAGAAAATTAGCTTTATATTTGCTTGATATTTAAAAAGAATTTGGGCAAAAGTGTTGAATGGACACCAATGAGGCCAGAAGTTTATGCGAGAGAAATGTTTCCGGCATCAGAAAATAGTTGGGATAATAGAAAAACTGCAAAGGAATATTTAAAACATAACTCGTTAACCTATGATGAGTGGATTGCAAAGTATAAATAATCTTATCTCTGGAAAAATAAAGAAAGAAAAACAAATTTATAAATTTAAAAAATTAAACAATATGCCGTTATATGATGATTTTACACAAGTTAGAGCATTTTCAGGTAATGTTTTTAAGAATGAAATTAACGAAAGACGTTCTTTAACGATTAATAGAATAAAACCGAATATAAAATGGTTAAGTAAAAAGAACGGAAGTTCTAAAATAGATTCAATATATTATCAAGATTTCTCATCAGATGATATTGAATTAGATTTTTTAGGATCTTTATATGAAAAAAGAGATTCTGTTGATAATAAAGGATTTAGATACGAAATAAAAAAATATCCATCGACATCCGATTGGGAGTTATTTAGCGAACCTATAATGAAAATATGTACTTGGGATAATGTCTGGAAATATAAAAACAAAAAATTATATAATGAAAATCTTAGAAAATTTTTTAATAGTTTGTTGAACGACGGAACGCTCGAATATATTAAGGAAAAAATGATAAGTGGCATTGATTATATTATTTTAATGGATAGAGTTGTGTCCATTAGTGATGTTGAATTTAAATGGGTATATGCTCAAAGTTTTTGGAGAGAATATGACAGAATTCAGTTAAAATATAGGGTGAAACGATGAACATTTAATGACATTAGTCTTATCTGTCAAAACGCTACTTTTTTTTATGATAGTGCTCTTCGGCATGACAATTAAAGCATAAAAGTTCACATTTTTGTAATTCTTTTTCAATTTTTTCTCTATTGAGCTGCATCATTTTAGATATATTTTTAAGCTTTTCATCGCCGTCTTTATGGTGAAAACACAATTTAAAAATATCTTCTTCGTTTCGTTTAATATTCACTTCATGACATCTTTCGCATTCTCCGCCAAGATTTTTAGCCGCCCACCATTTATTACTTATATCTTTTATTTTGTTGTACATGAAAAATAATTATTTTGTTTATATATTAAAATAAACTTTTTATATTACAAAATCTATAATGTTTGTGCATTATTTTTAGAGATTTGATCAAAGACTATTTTGATAGTGATCACCGAAAATAATAAAAAATAAATGTAAGAAAAATGAAAAATCTAGAAGATTTATTAACCGAGCATGCTGAGAAGTTCACAGATGTCTACAAAACTAGAAATTATGATATTTTTGGTTTTATTAAAGGAAACAGGAACATAGATCAGCCCAATTTATCAAAAATTGTTGAATCCATTAAAAAGAAATTAATTCCTGAATCATCTGTTATTGTTGGTTTTGATCCATCTGATCCCGATGGAAAATTTCTGAAAATTATTGATGGTCAACATAGATATGAAGCCTGTAAAAAATTAGATTTACCAATATCTTTTATTTTAATGGGAGATTTTGATATAAATTTAAAAGAAAAATCTCTTGAAATGGTGGAGTTATTGAATACCGCCAGTAAAGAATGGGATATTACAAATTTTATGAATTCAAAAGCTGTTTTAGGTGTAAAGGATTATATATTATACAAAGATGTATATGAAGAATATAAAAATTGTGATCCAGTTGGCAGTGGTTTTGAACACGAAATGATGTTGCACACTTTAAGTATAAAACAAAATAAGAGAACTAGTTATGATGATTTTAAAAGAGGCAAACTGGTTTTTGATGAAAATGATCAAGATTTTTTGAAGAAAATTTTCGATAAATTGATTAAATATTCAATAAAGATAGATAAAATAGGAAGAAGATATTATTTAAAAGCTATATTGGAATTTCTGTTAAAAACAGATGTTGATTTCAAAAAAGTTGATACGATAATATTGAATGACGAATTGAAACCAACAACATCAGTTAAAGACGCTATTAATCAAATAATATCTTTTTATAATTATAAAACAAAAAAGAAAGGCAATCAACTTGATATATCAGAAGTCGGAAAAGGAAATTTCAGAATCTTTCAAAAATATAAAATATTATAAAAATAAATTAAAAACAATTATAAAAAACAAAAATTAGAATTATGAAAGAATTATTTGAAACATTTCTCAAGTTTGGGTGTCCGTATGCCAATATGGGTAAAATCATCTTTGTTATGCTTGGGTTATCATCCCAACCATTATTTACCACCATTAAATTAAAAGAATATGATCGTAGATATATTCAACGAAGATGATCCTTGGGGCGAAGAATTACCTGCTGGTAAAACTGAGTGGCACATAACACATTCATCAATAGATTTTGGTTATACAAAATATTTAATTGAAAGAGTAATTGATATTATCGATAATGAATTAACAATGGTGAAATATGAAAACAGAAGACATATATAGTGAAAGAATCGTTAAATTACTTAATGGATATTCATCATCTTTATCATTAGATAGTGGCGGTGTTTTAAACGGTTTAATTGAACATCGAATCGTGGATAATAAAATCATACTAGACTTTAAAATAAAATATGGGGATAATGTTAGTTGTAAGATATTTGAAATTTGTTTTTTAGATATGATTGGTAATATATCATTAACAATCTTTTATTTCAAAAATAATGAAACATTTTATATCAAAGATGATGAATTAGAAAGTAAGATCAATGAAGTAATATCTTCTGATAAGATGGGTAATTTTATTGGTCATTTGATATCAATTAACTCAAAACAAAAATAACGATCGTTTGGTCTTAATGAAGATGAACTTGTAAGAATATTCGGATAAATCATTGCTGAAAAAATAAGATTTAATTTAAATAGACTAAGATAATGGATTTTTATTGTGACAATGATAGACATCTGGTGTGTGTTCCGTATAGTATAGAAAATCTTCATACCATGTTGGTTTCATAAAACACATTATGATATTCCAAAAAGAAGAATAAATGAAATTCAATTCAAATGTAATGTCGTAACATCACAAGAAATTATAAAAATTATAAAAATTATAAAATATTATAAAATATTATGAGCACAGATATATTCAATGAAGACGACCCTTGGGGTGAAGAACGAAAAGAAGAGCACGGTAAAGTAACAATTACTCCTTTGATTCCATATGATTATCCGGAGTTAGAAGAGAGCTTGAAATTTTGGCGAGGGTTCTTCTCTGAATCGAAATTGGATGATGTAACCGAAAGCGGAAAATCACACATATCGAGATTATTCCACGATATGAAATCATCTGGCATGTTTCCAGGATTAACTCGAGAAAATACAGATGAAATTATATAATATTTCCTTCACAGAAATATTCTTTACATTTGTAGGGCTGTCTTTCATCATGTATAGAGCATAATCCATTAGCCCCCATATATTTACAACTGTCAGTCCATATGTAGTTGCCAAAAACAACATCATCACCAAAAAGTTCGATTTCTTTTTGGTTGGTTAATTTCAATATCCAATGTTTCTTACAACATTTACCACAAGCGTTGCAAACAGCGATGTCCATATAACTCTATTTTATTGGACAAAATTACAAAAAATTAAACGGATTTAAAAATTTTATAATTATTTCTTCATTCTATCTTTCATTCTCTCTTTCATATAGGCTCCTCTTTCTTTATCTCTATCGGAGTCTTTGTAACGACTTCTTTTAGCCTTTTTTTTCATTACTTCGGCAAAATCTTTGTCGTCTTCAGATAAACAAGATTTACAAAATTCTTCAAATAGTTGTATGTTTTTCATTTTTTTATGATTATTTTTTTAATATATATTTATATAATAAAATCGTTTTTTATAAAAAAAATAATTACAACATGAAAAAGTTATTGAAATTTGAAGATTACACAAAAAAAGATTATTCAGTAAAAGAAGAATTTAATTTTCCAAATATCTTTGGTGAAAAGATTCCAGAGAAATATAAAGATGTTTATAAAAGTATAAAAAACATGTTTAAAGGAAATGTTGAAGTTAAATACCAAGGCGGATATAAACGATTTCCAATAGAACCACCATGTGACATGATATTTGTTAGTGGAACAAATGAAGATAAACATTATAGAATGATATTACCAAATGGTGAAGAAAGAATGTATTCAGGAACAGCGGTTTTTGAATTCAATTTAACAGAAGATTTGGAAGATATAAAATCATGGATCAATAAAAAAGAATATCCAAAAACAGATCAACTACAGGATTTCTTAAACAATTTCGACGAGTATCAGGGAGATGGAGCCATATTACCAACAAAGGATGCCCCTTATACATTTTTTGACACCGATTTTTAATATTTACATTTTTTTATTTCAAAAAATATTTTTATATTTGTAAAACTTCAAGTATGAAAATATTTACGCAAATGAAAGAAGAAATTTTAGCCTTCATAGATTATAATTACGAGATAGTTAGTGTTCTAAACTTAGATGAAGACATTGATTGTCAAGTTGTTATTAAAGTGGATGATAATATTGTTCAAAAAAGAGAAGAAAAACTTCTAAAAAAAGAATTAAGAAATTTTTGTGCTTCCAATTTATATAGAGCCAAAAGTATATCATTAGAAGTAAATAAAATATGTGGAGTCTCCACACGTTGTGATAGATAGTTTCAAAAAAGATTGGATTCATAGAATAGAGAAAAAGGAGTATGAACGTGGTATTCAAGGAGTTAATGCAGTAACTGAACAGCCAGTGCCCGTAGCCGCTGGCGAGCCAAACCCAGCATTTATCCTTGAACATTTTTTCGACGGTATCTGATAGATAATTTTTTAAACAAATATAACACAAACGACATATAAGAAAAAAAAATAAATAAGATGAATTTTTTAGACACTTTTTTAAAACTCACAGAATATACTATAACATACGGACAAGAGCATTTGTTGAAACCATATTTGCCAGAAAATCATATTGAAGATGGATGTGGAAATTACTATGTTGTTATAGGAAAAAGCAGAACTTGCTTTACTTGTCATATGGACACTGCTTCATGGCACATGGAAAAAGTTAATCATGTCATAGATGGAAATTATATCAGATCAGATGGAACGACTATACTGGGAAGTGATGATAAAAATGGTATGACAATTTTACTTTACATGATAGAGAGAAACATACCCGGCACATATTATTTCTTCGCTGGTGAAGAGAGCGGCATGGCTGGTGCACACAAAATAATATCAAAAAATAAAAATTTCTTCTCGGATAATTTTGATAGAATGGTCTCTTTCGACAGACGAGGATATGACTCTGTTATAACACATCAAATGGGCAGAAGAGGATGCACAGATGAATTCGGTGACGCTTTAGCCAAGGAACTCAATAAAAGCGGGCTGAATTATTATCTCGATAGAACTGGCATTTATACAGATAGTGCATCATTTATGGGAATTATACCTAATGTTACAAATTTATCTTGTGGATACTCGGGCGAGCACACACATAGCGAAATAACTGATATTGAATATGTTGAGTTATTGGCTAGGGCGGCTTGTCGTGTTAGATGGGAAAGACTGCCAAAAGAAGGAGTGCCAAAGATAGATGATAGTATGAGAAAATATTATTATGATGATGAGGATTGGTACTTCTAAAAAGTGTCATTTTGTCATATATCATTTATTGGTATAAAAATTGTAAAACTATGCGTTAATAAAGAGATCTTTTTAATAAAAGAAGCTTGTAATTATTTAAAAATTAATATAAAAAATATGAAAAGTAGAGATGAATTAATGACAGTAGCACAACTATCTGAATTCTTGAAAGTCATTAATGCTTGGTTTTCGCTGACTACTTTTATGATTTTACCTGGATCAAGTTTTTAATCCAGAACCATATATCATCACGTCAAAGAACTTTAAACTATTTCTAGTTAAATGTATATATTAAATAATTTGAGTCATTTTTTGTCAAATTCATCAACTAAACTAAAGATTTAGAGGTTTTCTTTGACAGGTAATTATAAAAAAAAATAAAAAAATTATGGTAATAAAAAGTCTATTGAAAGATCATGTGTTGGTTAAACCTTATCCAGCAGAAGAAAAAACAAAAGGTGGTATAATAATACCTGGAACCGCAAAAGAAGATGATAATTTAAAAGGAACAGTGTTGGCTGTTGGTCCCGGAACTAAAGATGAAGTGATGGAAGTAAAAGTTAATGATGATGTGTTTTTTAGAAAATGGGGATCCGTAGAATTAAATGCCGGTGATGAAAAACATTACATCATAAAACAAAGTGATATCTATTGTATTTTAAATAAAGAGGAGGAATAAATTATGGATGAAAAAGTATCTGTGACAATTTTGAAAGATGGGCCAATAATGATTTTAGGAGATATTAAATTGGTCCAAGATGATGGAAAAACTATATCTGAGCCGCATAGATGTTACTTATGTAGATGCGGAGCATCAAAATCAAAACCACATTGCGACGGGTCTCATCAAAAAATAGGATTTAAGGGATGATGAAATTTTTTAAAAGAAAAAAAGAAATAAGTGATGGAGAAATTACTTGCGGTGAGCGAGACGGAAATGGTTTTTGTGACACTTATAAAAATGGTGAAAAAACTGGTGTTAAAATGTTGGTTTTCACAGAGAATGAAATTGAAAAATTGAATAAAAACACAGAAAATCAAGTTCAATCAGGTATCAGTGGCGCATCAGGATGTAAAGGTCACTCTGATTGGGCAGGATGGGGACATGATATCGAATGCAAAGACAATTATCCAAAGGCTTTACAACAAATTATTATATTTCGAAATAAATCAATAAAAAAGGAATGGTTAGGATCGTTAGAACATGATGTTTATGGCGATACCCCAGAAGAATGTGATAAAAAAACTAAAGATTTGGTCAGAAGAGTTCGAGCCAGGCTTGATGAAATTAATGAAAGATATAAACCATTTGATGAAGCAATTAATGATTTGATTGAATTGTGGTGTGAAAAATAAAAAAAAAATAATGTTTATGGAAACAAAAGATTTATTAAATATGATTAGAGATTTTTTAGATTCTAAAAATCTAAAAATATCCCCAATAATGTATGATCCAGATAAATTGGAAAATAAAACTCCATTATATGTAATGGAAGAAAATGAAACTGACATGTATAAGAGTTTTATAGTAACTGTGGAGAATATAAAAAAAAATTAAAAAAATAAATTATAAAAACTATGGCAAAAAAGATAGAATTTGGTTATGACGCAAGACAAAAATTGATTAAGGGAGTTGAGCAACTCGCCGACAGCGTTTCGGTCACTCTAGGACCGAGAGGAAGAAATGTTATTCTAGAGAAGAAATATGGTAGCCCTCACATCACAAAAGATGGAGTGACAGTTGCCAAAGAAATTGAGTTAGAAGACTCAGTTGAAAACATTGGGGCTCAGATAGTTAAAGAAGTTGCTTCAAAAACATCTGATATTGCTGGCGATGGAACTACAACGGCTACAGTTCTGGCTCAAAGCATTATTATTGGTGGAAACAAAATTATCAGTGCTGGTGCTAATCCAATGGATGTAAAACGGGGCATTGATAAAGCAGTTGAAGTCGTTGTTAAATCTTTAAAGGAGCAATCCAAAGAAGTTGGTGACAGTTATGATAAAATCGAGCAAGTCGCCACTGTTTCAGCAAATAATGATAGCACAATTGGAAAATTGATTGCTGAAGCAATGCAAAAAGTTAAAAAAGATGGTGTTATCACAATAGAAGAAGCCAAAGGAACAGAAACAACAGTCAAAGTTGTTGAAGGTATGCAGTTTGATAAAGGATATATCTCTCCTTATTTCGTAACTGACACAGAAAAAATGGAAACAGTTTATGAGAATCCTTATATTTTAATTTATGATAAGAAAATATCATTGATGAAAGATTTGATTCCCATTATTGAAAAATGTCACAACTCTGGTCACGCTTTGTTAATCATTTGTGAAGATATTGAAGGTGAAGCACTTGCTGCACTTGTAATAAATCGTATGAAAATTGGATTGAGAGTAGTGGCTGTAAAGGCTCCAGGATTTGGTGATCGCAGAAAAGAAATGATGGAAGATATCGCTATTTTGACAGGTGGTATTGTTATTTCAGAAGAAAGAGGTATGAAATTAGAAAATGTCGAAGCAGAAGATCTTGGTATGTCTGAAAAAATAATTATAGATAAAGACACAACTACTATTGTCGGTGGCTCGGGACAACCTGAATATATAACCGATAGAATTCGTCAAATAAAAGGAGCCATTGAAAAATCTACATCTGATTATGATCGTGAAAAACTAGAAGAACGTCTCGCTAAACTTTCTGGTGGTATCGCTGTTATTTATGTTGGAGCAGCTTCTGAAATAGAAATGAAAGAGAAGAAAGATCGTTTTGATGACGCTCTTCACGCAACAAAAGCAGCATCCGAAGAAGGTATCATACCCGGCGGAGGAGTTGCTTTCATAAGAAGCATTGAAAAATTAAATGATATAGAAAGTGTCGGAGATGAAAAATATGGAGTTGATATCATAAAGAAATCCCTTGAAAAACCACTTCGTAAAATTATAGAAAATGCTGGTATTGAATCATCTGTGATTATTGAAAAAGTCAAAAAAGGTAAGGATGATTATGGGTATAATGCTAGAACTGAAAAATTTGAGAATTTGATAGAGACTGGTGTTATCGATCCAACGAAAGTAGCAAGAGTGGCAATAGAGAATGCTGCATCTGTTGCCGGATTATTCTTAACCACAGAATGTGTTGTATCAGATATTAAAGATAAAAATCCAGCTCCTGTTCAAGGACCACCAATGGATTATTAGAAAAACAAGTAAATATGAAAAAGACCCAGTTTTAAACTGGGTTTTTTATTTCTTTTTGATAACTTTTTTTATTTCTTCTGTGTCAATTTTTCTAATCCCACTTCTTCTACCAAATATGTATAATAATGAACTTGTTTTGTTTGGCACCGCATAAACTTCTACAATTTCACCATTCTTTAATTCTAACAAATCTCCAACTTTCAATTCAGTATAATCAAATGGTTCCTTACCAAAAAGTTCTTCATCAGATAGATCTTCAAAATCATATTGTTCTTTTTTTGATATTTTCGCCAATAATGATGTAAGAGAAAAACAACTTGATTTATACCATAGTCCGGTTATTTTTAAACATTTCTCGCCATTTATAAATTGTATATCTTTTACTTCTTCAGAAAAATTAATTCTATTAGCCGAAGAAACAAATTCACCTCCATATTCATAATAGAGAGCGTTTTCATCATTTATTAAATAAACTTTATCACCAATCTTTATATTGTCGTCTTTGAATCCAAAAAGTTCTTCATCTGAAAAATCATCAAAGTCAAATTGTTCGTATATTTTTAAATGTTTCAAGACTATTTATTTTTTAGAAATATATATTAAAATAAAAAACCCGGTTTCCTACAACCGGGTTTTGTTTTAATGAATTAAGAAAGGAGGATCTCTTCATCCATATGAACTACCACTAAACTAAAGATTTAGTAGTTTCGCGTTTCATAGACTTCTCCAACGAGAACGCCTCACCGCATTTTTGTTTTAAGTCCGTCTTGCGTCCCACAACCAGACTAATTTTTTGCTTTGCTTGATTTTTACCTATGACAGAACCAAATTAATCAAGGTGTCAATGAACTTATATTATATATATTATATATTTAAATATCAAAAAATGTCAAATTCATCCACCAAACTAAAGGGTCATTATAAAAATTGATTATAAACAAAATCTTCTGAAGCCAAAAATCTTTTAATGGTAAAGCACCAACAATCATTTTTATCTTCAACGTTATCAACACTATATAGGGAGTTTAATCTTTCAAAGTATAATATATCTCCTTTGAGTGGCTCGATATCAAACTGCTCTTTTCGAGAATATACTTTGAAATCTTCACTTTCTTCTTTATGGAGATATTCATTTTCCATATCTGGTATAAATATACCGATATCTTTTGTAGCGATAACATCATTTACTTCATAATCATTTAAAGAAGGCTCAACTTTTTTACAATGATTATAAACAGCTTTCCATTCAAAATCTTTGATTTCCATATATTTATATTTTTTTTATTTAAAATTTACATTGATTATCGATATTGTACATAGTTCTTTGTACCTGTCTATATTTATTATATTCGTTTATCGAGCAATTGTTGTATGTTGTCGCACAAGATGAAAAAAATAAAACAACAATGAGAATGATAAAGAGTTTCAATATATTTTTCATTTTGACATCTCTCCTATCAACTTTTCTTTATACTGACCAAATCCACTTAGAGCATAATAATTTATATAATATAGAGTTTTAAATCTTAGAGATAGATATCCGGTAAATAAAATAGAAAATGCTGTTATTCCCAGCACTACAAAAATATTTACGCCAAATATTGCCGCAAACAAAACAAGTGGTGTCAAAAAATATAATACTCTCGACACTTTATATAAAGAACCAAAGATTTTTATCTTCCTGTCATATTTTTTGATAAGAAGATTTGTTTCATTTAAGTCATCTATAACATTATAGTTATCAGTTTCTTCGTGCATAGGGCTCAATATTTTATTTTAAACAAAAATATGATAATTATTTTTAATAAAAAAATATTTATAATCAATTTCCAAAGAAAACCACTAAATCTTTAGTTTAGTGGTAGTTCACAACTCTTTATCTTTAATTTTCGGTTTAATTTTTATATAAAATGTTATCTCTTTTTTCTCTTCGTCATCATCAAGATAATAAAAAACTTTATCTATCCATTTATATTTTTCGCACCATTGCTCATATCGAAAGAGCACTTTATCATATGCTTCATCTCCTATATCAGATCTGGATATTGTCTTTTTTAGAACTTCTTCGCTCAATATAACTGGTTTTCCTTTATCTGGATACCAAGACTTTAAATGATTTTTTATCTCGTGTAATAGTATGAGGTTTCTCACATTAGATTTTTTTAGAATATCTTCTATCATAACCAAACATTTATACGATTTTAAACTTTTCAAAAAATTATTATCTATAACAAATTCACCCGTCATATAAACTTCGCTTGTCATATCATCACATAGCCCGTATTCAAAACTATATCCTTTGACGCCAAAATAAAAAGATAATCTTTTGTCTTTATTTTCTTCCAAGGTCTTTGATAAAACTTTTAGAGAAATGACATCATCTAATATATCAATAGCAGAGTCTTTGTTTTTCAAATTTTCTGTTGTGAAAAAATATAAATATTTACCTATTGATAAATAATGATTCGTTTTTATAAATGTCATTTTCAACTCATCTAATGTCTTCAAAAACATAAAAAATCCATTTCTTCCATCGAGTTTATATTCTGAGTTTTCTTTAATATATTCATTATATTTGGTTATCATCTAAATGTCTTTATTTTTTTTATTATATATAATTTTTTTAACATCTAAATACTGATCGAAATTGTTCATATAGTTTCAGTTTCTTCATTTTTTTTTTCATTTTTTTAAATAAATACTTCGTTGTCTTCCCAAACATCATCATTCCAATCTTCACTGACTTCTGTACAAATCCGATAAACAATTCTTCCATCTGGATATATAGTTCCTTCGGTTCTTTCAGCGACAGGTATAGTTCCACCATTTACTAAATTTTCCACAAAGTCTTCATATTCCATTGGAGTCACGTATTCAATATCGCCATCACAATCAATTGTAAAATATATTTCTGGTCTTATTTCGTCATTATTACGAACGATCTCTTCACCCCAAGGATCATTCTCGTCAAATTGTTCATATATTTTCAAATGTTTCATATTTGTATTCTTTCTTTTATTTCTTCTGACAAATCTTTCCATAGACATCTAGCTGTATTACCCCCTTTTCTATAACATATGGTTTGGGTGTCTCTTGGGACATATTCAGCGAAATGAAATATTCTCATAGGATATCCAGGTTCATCATCATTTGTTAAGTATTCATTAAAAATATGAATCTCATTTGTAAAAGCATATACAATATAATAATCACCAGAACATATTGCAATCGTTAAATCTTTCTCTTGTTTACCAAAAAGTTCATCGTCCGAAAGATCCTCAAAATCAAATTGTTCGTATAGTTTTACGTGTTTCATATTTTTATTCTTTCTTTTATTTCTGGATCCAGTTTTTTCCATGTTGTATAATGAAACCTGCGATTCTCTAAATACGCTATTCTAGAATTTTCTTTAACAATAAATTTATATTCGAACATTGCTCTTGGGTATATTTCTTTGCCAACTCCATCCATATGATCATATATAACAACATCAAGTGAATTATCAGAAGGACACAAAATATACAATGCCCCCCCCCCCCCCCCCCATTTTCACCTAAAAATAAATCTTTTTCTTGTTTACCGAATAACTCCTCGTCTGACAGATCTTCAAAATCATATTGCTCGTATAATTTTATATGTTTCATAATTTTATTCTTTTCTTTATTTCTGGATCCAAATTTTTCCATGTTGTGTAATGAATACCACCTTGATAAGATGAATATCCAATCTTAGAATTTTCTTCTGGCAAAACATTCAGAGTAAAAATAGTTCTTGGATACGAAGGATAATAATCTGATCGGTCACGATACATCAAATATCTATTAAATCTTCCAGATTTGCATTCTGGATCATATAAAACATATAGTGTATTTCCATTTTTACCTAGAAATAAATCTTTCTCATCACCAAAAAGTTCTTCGTCCGATAGATCCTCAAAATCAAGCTGCTCATATAATTTCAAGTGTTTCATTTTAAATATATTCTTTTACTACATCCGTCACTTTATCCATTGTCAATGGCTTTTCAATTATATCATCGAACTGAAATCCTTTTACAGTATCCATATTGCCAAAAAGTTTTGATTCACCAGTTTCCAAAATTATTGGAATATCCCCATTTATTTTTCTTATTTCTTTTGTCAATAATATACCATTTTTATAAGGCAGTTTATAGTCCATTAAAACAATATCTATTTTTTTATTTTTCATAACATCAAGAGCGTTTTCTCCAGTATCGCTCACATAGATGTTTAAATTAAACTTTTTTAACATTTTCTTTAACATTTTTACTGTATCAAAGTCATCTTCAACTATTAACAGATTTTTTTTCTTTTTGAACATAGAACACGTTTTTTTTCTTATATATTATTTTTTTCAAATCAACTTTTTTAATTAAAAACAATTTACTATATTTGTGATATTAATTAATATGCCAAGTAGTATAAAAATGTATAAAGACCTTTTTTATTTTGATATTGAAACGACATCAGAATATCCTAATTTTATGGATATGAATGCCGAAGGTAGAAATATTTTTACGAAAAGATTGACGGATCCGTCTGCCAACATTGAAAATTTCTATATAGAAAATGCTCCGCTTTTGCCAGAGTTTGGAAAAATAATTTGTATGTCTTTTGGTGTGTATGATACAGAAGGAGTTATACAAATAAGAAGTGTTATTGATGATGATGAAGAAAAATTGATTCAAAAGATAAAGGGAGTCTTTGATAGAGTTAGCAAAACAAATAAAAGAATATGCGGATTTAGAATAAAAAGTTTCGATATACCTTGGATTGTAAGAAAGATGTATAAATATAATATAGACATACCTTTATCATTGAATTTCAATGGATTAAAGCCTTGGGAAATACTTGTCACAGATATTTATGATATATGGAAAAATGGTTCAAATCTCGGTGCCTCGCTCGAAGAAGTTACTTATGCTCTCGGCATAGAAAATCCCAAGTCTACACTGGATGGAAAAAAGATTTATGATTATTATTGGAACAGAAAAGACAAAGAATCTATCATGAAATATTGTGAAGGAGATGTCAAAGGTGTTATGGATGTAGCTAAAAAGTTGAAACTATAATTCTTCTATCCTCTTTCTTTTTATCCAATCATTTTTTTCTATTATTTTATTTATAAACTCATCATCCTTTGTTTTTAAATGGTTATATATTTCATTTTCAATTATATCAAGATTATAAAAAGATAAATCGTAATCTTTTGTTCTTTCATTATATGATTCCATTATCATATGAAGAGTTTTATTTCTTTTATCTAAAAGTTTTTCAAATTCATCATCTGTGAATTTTTTATTCTCCATCATTTTTTGTGTTTTTTGAATTATAGATTCGTTATAGAATCTTCGAAAGATATTTTATATGAGTTCAATATGAACTTTAATTTGTAATAAGTTTCTGAATCCTTTGTTTTTATTTCAAAAGGCTCATTTACTTTTATTTGATATAATTTATTATCATCTTTATCTATATATGATTTTAGAGCTTTCATATTACCAGCATCCCATAAAAATTGCTCATCAAATTTTTTAATTTTCATATTTTTTATTTATTTTTTAAAATATCAATAACACTCGTCAACTTTTCATCTTTTTCTTTTTCAGAATGTTTGAACTCTTCTTTTTCTTTTGACTTTTCTATTTTATCTATTAAATTATACAATTTAATGAGATATCGATATTCCATATCTATTCTATCTCCATTGATATATAATGCATACCAATAATCTTTAAACCATGAAGAAAAATCACGATTTTTTTCGATTTTTATTTTCAAAATTGTCGTTGATGAATCTTCACCGAATTCATCTTCATCCATAAGATCTGTTTTTATTAGATTGATTTCGTATTCATTATTTCTATCTTTTATGACATTCAATTTAGAATAGTTTTTGAGAATATAGTTATATAAATTTTTATACAATTCGCTATATAATTTATTGGATTTGAACAGAGACTCGTCTAAATAATCTTTTTTCGACATTTTTTTTTCAAAAAAACTATCAAGATTTTTAATTCTTTCCTCTTTTTCCCTTTCTTTTCCTTTTTCTATATTTTTTCTTATTATTGAAGCTCTATTATCTATCAAATTGTATAATTTTCTAATATCATTGGATGGCATATCAATTATATCTTTATTGATCACCAATGTAAATGAAGCGTAACCTCTTGATAATCTTATTCTAATTTTTTTGGATTCAGAATCTTCTCCAAATGGATCATCTGAATCAGGTTTAATAGATCTCACAATGTTGAAAGCATAAGTGTTGTATGGATAATCTTTTGTCGTTTCAACATCTATAAGTTGTATGTTTTTTTTAATATAATTATATAAATTATCAAATAATTTTTGATATTTTTTATTGAATATACTTTCACCTAAATAATCTTCAAATTTGATTAACATAATTTTACAATATTTCTTCTATATTTCTAATTTTATCTTCTCGTTCTTTTTGACGTTTTATTTCCAGTTCTTCCTTTTTCCTTTCTTCTTCTTCTCTATTTTCTTCTTCTCTATCATCCAATAAATCATATAATTTTTTGACATAATAACTTGGCATATCAACTTCATTCCCATCTATTGCTAAAATATATTCATACAATCTTAATATATCCATGTCAACTTGTTTTTTTATTGACACTTCAACAGTGATTTTTCTCCCCCCTTCTTCACCAAATGGATCATCCTCGACTGATACAGCATTTTTTTCAATTTTGAATCTATATAAATTTGAATAAATATTCGGTATCATTCTTATACGACCGTTCTCTATATAATCATAAAGTTTATCATAAAGTTTCTTATATTTATTTTTTATAAATATGTTTTCATTCAAATAATTTTCAAACTTTATTATCATGTTGAATACATTTTTTTATTATAGTTATATATTTAAATAAAAAAACCAGATTTTTTAAATCTGGTTTTTTTAACAAAAATAATTTAAAAATTATTTCTTTTCTTGTTGAAACAAATCTTCTTTGGCTTCTGTTGTTGAATAATATGCTGTTGCCTCGGATATCTTAGAGTAGGCTAGTTTTATTCCATCCCCAGTTGCAGCATAATTGAAAGAATTATTACCGGATATTCCTATATTTGTCGCTGCCAAAAACGAGTCTTGATTTGCACCCAAATAAATAAATTCTATTCCGATATTTTCTCTCACATCTTCTATCATATTCTTTATCAATTCTTTATGATAGATTTTGGAGGAATTTTCTTCCCCATCTGTTAATATCACAAAAAGAGCTTTTTCGCTTCTTTCTTCTTTTGGTAAAGATGCTAAATAATCTAAATAGTTATCGATCTCTTGTCCGATAGCATCATATAGAGCGGTATTGCCACCAGGACTATAAGTGGTTCCATTTAAAGGCTCTATTTTTTGTACAGCAATCTCATCAGATATTTTTTTAAATCGAGTATCAAATAAAACAATTGTCATAAAAGCTTGATATTCAGCTTTTTTCTGATCTTCAAGAAAACTATTAAATCCCCCTATGGCGTCATTCTTTATGGGGCTCATAGAACCAGATTTATCTATTATACAAATTATATCTATATTCTTTTTCATGTTTTTATAAATTATTTTTTACTCAATTTTTTGTGAGCATTTTGGACAATATTTCCAACTATTATTACGAATTCTGTATCCGCAGTTCGGGCAATATTGTCTTATTTCAGTGACCTCCATTGGTTTAGCTGAGTATGGTAACAACTTATAACTAATTCTATGCATTGGGGATGTCTCAAATTGAACAGACACATTTTCCAATGTTTGATTGGATACATCACCTGCTTCAACTCTTCCAGTTTCTACTGGATTGCTATTGGATGTTGATGTTCTATACATAGTATCTGGAGCATAATCAATTGTTGTTGTGAAACTTGATGTATAAGACGTAGTGCCCTGTTCAAAGTCAGCATCAAAATATGTAATGTTGTTATCAGAATATGTACGACTATTTGTATTGCTAGATTTAAATCTTGGTAATCCACCGGTTCCAGCAAAACCGCCACCGGTTCCAGCAAAACCGCGAGTGCCGCTATTACCACTATATCCACTAGTACCATATCCAGTATTTGAGCCATATCTAAAATATGATTCTCTATAGAAATTAAATTGTATTAATCCGTTATTGGCTGCCGCCTCAACCGCAGCTTGATTATTTCCATCGATGGTATATGTCTCAAACACCATTTTACGTTGCTCGTCCAAGAAACGATCCAGCGTGACATCTTGTCCAGGATTTAGAACCAAATAACCATCTCCTTTTTTATATCCGTTAAAAATTATCTCAACTCCAAGTTTAAACTGGGTCGGATTGAAAAATCGGATCTCGAAGTTTTCTCCATCATTTAAATAGATAAAACCACCATTGTAGATTTTCTTTTCGTTTCCACCGCTTGTAATAACAGCAGATGGAAATCTTTCACTCATTCGATAGTGTGCCATAATATAATTTTTATTTTTTATTTGTGAAATGCTTACTTTTCGCGCGCCAAAAAATAAACAAATTCCAAATTATATCGATTTCTGATATATTGGAAATATTCGAGTCAAAACAAATAAAAATTGAGGAAATAAATGAAAGCGTAATTTATTGAGTGGTACTTTTCTCACTTTTTCTTTTTATTTTTTATTTATGTTTTGATAATTTCTTTAATGCTTTTTTTAAAAACATTTCCAAAGTCTTTAAACTCGAAACTACCAATAACCAAAAAACTTATTATTATATATTAAAATGTTTTAGTCCTGTTTTAACTTTTTTTAATTAAAATTAATCGTCCCAATGAAGATATGTATCTTCTAGAAATTTATCACTATCAAATCTCGTGTTTTTATTATCAAGTATCCATTTGACATCGTCTCTTGTGAGATTATATTTGAGAGTCAATTGCCCAACTTCAGTCCATAATTCATAATTTGTATATCCGTATTCTTCATCATATTTTGTGTGATTGAATAATTCTTTATAATCATAATAATATTTCTCTATATTTTCTTTTGGAAAATAATTGTCATCATTTCCGAAAAGCTCTTCATCTGAAAAGTCATCAAGATTAAATTGTTCGTATATTTTTATGTGTTTCATTTTTTTTTCATATTTTTCAAGATCTTCTGGAACAAACCACCACCCGTGTCCTCATAATCTGTATCACGATCTCCTTTATGTCCAGCAGTAAAATCATCTAAGCAAACTAAATAAGATCCATCACTATATGTGATCACTGTACCAATGTCACCTTTTTTTCCTTCATAATAAAATTCATCATTATTAATTACTTTAACTCTATCCCCACATTTAAAACTAGGCCCACTATCGCCGTATATCAAAATATCATCATAAGGTCCTTTATTACTATCTATTCCGAAAAGTTCTTCATCCGATAGATCCTCAAAATCAAATTGTTCATATAATTTTATATGTTTCATTTCAACTTATCTTTTATTTCTTCTGGCAACGTGTATTTATTCCAGCGCATCCAAAATCCATTTCCATTAATTTCTTCATGAGTTGTTATTATATCATCATCACTCAAATCTTCAATATTAACGCTGGGCTCTTCATATAATTCTTCTTTTTTCCATTCATATCCATTATATAAAAAAAGATATCCATTTTCAATTTTTTCTAATATAAAATATATATCATTTTTTAACTTGATCAATTTAAAGGAAACTTTTCCAAAAAGCTCCTCATCCGATAGATCCTCAAAATCATATTGCTCATATATTTTTATGTGCTTCATCTATTCAATTGTTTTTTGCATCCATATATAATTTTTATCTTCTTTATAATTCATATAATCTTTGTATCCTCTTCTTTCATACCAATCATGCATCCAACTATCCTTTTTTACCCACAAACAGGCGAACTTGGCGCCCAATTCTTTACCAATATCTTCTCTTATTTTTTGTAATATTGTCCCTAATCCTCCTTTTCTGGCATCTTTATCTACACTGAGCCAATCAAGATAAACTGTAGTATCATCATCATTATACCAATAGATTCGACCAAAAGCTTTTCCCTCTTTTTCCATTATTAAAATAGATTCACCCCAATCTTCTTTAGTTGAATGCGATATAAATTGAAAACCATCTCTATTTAAAATGTTTTCAAAATGAAATTGTTCGTATAGTTTTATATGTTTCAATTCAATTCATATTTTATTTCTTTTGGTAATGTATCTTTTGTATAAATATCCCAATATTTCTGGTAATTCGTATTATTATGTCCGATAAAAATTGCTATTTCATCATTTTCTCCCAATTCTTCTAAACAAAATAAACAATATTTTTTTAAATTTTCATCAGATATCCATTTATAACCTTTATATAAAAAAACTATATTATTTTCAATTTTTTCTACTATATAAAATCTACGACCACTGAAAATGAGTTTAAACGTCTCTTTTCCAAAAAGTTCTTCATCAGAAAAGTCTTCAAAGTCAAATTGTTCATATAATTTTATATGTTTCATTATTATATCCAATTTTTATTTACAAAATTATCTGTATAAATATTTTTGTCAGCATTGTCGGCCAATAGGACTCTCTGTGAATCTCTTATTATCCATTGATTCAATAAGTTATTTATTTCATCAACAGGCACCGAATCAATCATTATTCTTATGTTTGTCATCTTTATATTCGAGCCAGTAATTGTTAAATCTACCTCGTGCTCAAATGATTGATTTTCAATATTTTCATAATAATTTTCTTTAACTGTCTTGAAAATCGTAGTAGATGATTTTTTTTCTTCGTTATCCACTGGTTTATATCCAGCCGATATGTATTGAGTATAACTGGCCGTGTCAAGCCAATCAACTCTGACAATATGTTGAGTTGTAGTATGCATCATAACTATATCATAGTCATTATCTCTTTGATATACTTTTAGATCCATAGTTTTTTGTCTTTGATCCATAATAATTACTACTCCGTACCAAATGTTTGTCAATAAATTCAAGTTCGATATACTATAAAATTTATCATTTATTTGGATGTTTAAATTCTTATTATGATACCACACCCTGTATCCCTTATTCGTATCTGTGTCAAAATTGTTCAAAAACCAATAATTTAAAGTAGAATCTATGTTGTAATGTTTCCAAGAGTTTCTTGTTGGTCTAACATTAGAATCCCACGCGTTATTAAAATTTATCCAAAATATGAAAGTTCTATTGTCTGAAAGACCAAGCGTATTATCTGTCTTTTTGTAAAAAATTGCTGTTTTTCCAACAGTGTCTTTGAAATCATAATGAGTTTTTGAAAAATTTATATCATAGTTCAATATATCTTGTTGTACTCTAATGACATCATTGCTTATCACATAACGCATTGGATCAAATGTGAAAGGTTTAAATTGTTCGATATTAGCGATCTTTTCTTCTTCATTTTTAACTTCTTCTCCGAATAATTCTTGCATTGTGGTGTTATTCGTAAGTATATCAAGCATTTGTTTCGACTCTTCTGAAAGATTTCGTATATTGGCTTTTTGTTCGTATTTTTCGAGAATAACTTTATAATAAAAACCAGCATTCATTATATCTCTATAAATTTGAGCATGTTTTACATAGAACAAACGATTTATAACACAGAAAAACAAAACATCATTTTCAGCTGGGCGACGATCTATTCCAAATTTTCTTTTGAATTCATCTTTTAATATATGTATTTCAAATGTGTCAAATAATTCTAAACTGAAAGCATTCATTTTCACTGTGTTATCTGGAAATTTATTATCTGGCACTAACACTTTCAATTTTTTAACATCCACTATATTAAATAGCTGATATTCATGTAGAATGAAATCTGTGCCATTTTCATCTGGATCAGTCAAGTGATAATCAACTTCCCAAGCAAATATTTCATTTAATTGATTAGCTAATGTGTTGGCAAAGCCAGCTATTTTATTTATATCATATGGATTCCAAGATGCACCATTTCCACTGGTTGAATTGGTGCTCGCTGCGATAGCCGAGCTAGTCAAACTATTAGAAGGTTGTCCAGAAGAATAGCAACTAAGTCCTTGTGTCCAAAAATTCATATCCAACTCGTAATTTGTCATAGCTGGAGCAAACACACCATTACCCTGTGAATAAGATTGTAGTCCTGTGTCTATGTTTCTAGCACAAGTAGTTACACCGCTCGTCACACCAGTATTGTTCGGATTTAAAAGTCCTGTGACACAATCCGCTCTTATACCATAAAAATTTGTTTTCATTGAATTGGCTGATATATTTTGAAACTCGCCACTCAAAATTACATCATAAACATTAATCGGTGTATATACAGGATTAATCAATTTTATTAAATATTGCATTTTAGCAAAACGAAGTTGATTGAAACGATAAGTGGATATATTTTCTTTTGTCAGCGGCTCCCATTTAGAATATGTTCTTCCATTATCTTGTGTTACTCGCCAATAAATCAATAAATTATCATTATCATCCGATAAGATAGTATAATCTGTTATGTTGAAAATTTTATAAATATCTGATGGAGATAAGATTACGCCCCCTTGATCGCTCAGCTCATTTGTTAAAATAAACGGACCATCTGTCCAATTAAACTCATATTCTCCACTTATTTTAACGGCGACGCTTGTCGCATCGTTCCCAACATATATCGGGGTTGGTAGAAGACTATCAACTTTTTCATCAACTCTATAAAAATATAATTCTAAATCAAAAGGCTCGGTCGGTATGGTTGTTATACCAGTTAAAGCAGATATGGGTAAAAGATCACTCCAACAATCTCCACAAGGTATTTCTATATCATATCGATTTTGCCATTTAAATTTAACAACAACATACTGGGATGCGTCGATCACTCCATTTATAATTTGTTCGTATCCAGTAATTTTTTTAACTCCCACTATTGGTGATGCCAATCGGAGTTTCATAACTGGATCTTCTGGTGTTAGAGTTTCGACACCAATGAAATTAATTGTAAAGGTTCCATCAAATTTTTTAGATAATAGATAATCCACAAGAATAAATTATTTTCTTTTTCTATATATTAATTTTTCTCTTTTATTTTGTGAAATGTTTTTGTTATATGGCCATCTATTTCCATTGATGATTTGAACATTCTTTGATTGTAATGTTCAACAACATCTTCCAAGAATTTATTTTTTTCTTCCGTAAGTTGATGATTTAATATACCAGCTATTTCTACTGCTTCTTCATCTGTGAATAAGATTTTCTCTATTCTAGCTGGTTTTATGTGTTTTTTATAATTTTTATAATATCGCATTCTATGTATAATAAAAAATATAATATCTAAAGTTTTTGTTTTTATTCCTGAAATTATTGGATCTAGCTTGGAAAGATTTTCTCTAAAAAATGGATCTGTTGATTTTTTTATTATATAAATTATATCATTTAAATTTTCAGATTTTTTTATATTTTTCAAATTATCTTGTAAAATTTCATCATACAAAATTTCATCTTCAAATATTCTTTTTTTATGCTCTTCTTTTATTAAGTATATTGTTTTTTGTAAGCTATGTAGAAATTTATTATCAGCATATATGAGTCTATTTTTTCTTTCATCCGTTTTTAAAAAAATGTTTATATCGAGAGCAATTTTCATTTTAAAATTATCATAAGACATTTCTACAATTTGTATGTAGCTTTTTTGATTGTTATCAACTGAAAAATTTATATTTAAAATATCTTCATAGAAACAAAGACAAGTTTCATTGAAACCACACAGATAATTAACAATTTTATATGATTTGTTTAGTCGGCGGCTTATTAAATATTTTGGATATAAATCATTCATTACCAATTCCTTAATGACTCCGAAGAAAAAATTGATATCTTTTTTGACTAGTTTTGTTTTTATAAATTGTTTGTAAATATCTATCATATAACCATTATATAAATAAATTCTAAATAAGTTCAAACAATTTTTGATTTCTAAGTTATAATTTGTAAAATCAAACTCTATGAAAAAAATATTTTTACTTTTAGCCTTTATTTTTGTTTCTTTTTTGGGCTTTTCACAAAAAATGAACGATAATGACTTTTCAAGTCTAATGAAAGAGTCCATATCTATTATAAACACCAACTTACCTATGGTTGTCGATAATGAGACCAGGGCAGATAATGTTCTTTTTGTCCCTTTAAAGACATTGACTTATAATTACACTCTTGTCAATAGAAAAAAATCAGACATAAGTAATTGGGATCTTGTAAAAGTGCCATTTTCCGAAAAACTATTAAATAAAATAAAAACTTCACCTGATTTAGCTCTTTTTAGAGACAATGATGTTATTTTTGTATATAACTATTATGATAAAGAAGGAGTTTTTATTTTTAATGTAAAAATTTATCCTTTTGATTATAAATCTTATTATTAAAAATGGATTTTATTGAAATTGTAAATAGAATTTTTGTTAAAAAAAATCTATATAATGAAGTTAGAGATCAAGATAAAATTGATGCTTTCTTCATTATTAATAGAAAACTGGGAAAAGGATTTCCAGATTTTGCTAATAATTTTAATCACAAGTCGATAGATAAAGCGTCAGCCATCGACTTGTGGTTCGAATTTTTTAAAGACACTTATTCTATACCGAAATGGTATTGGGATGCGAAAGATAGAAAAAAATCATCCACCAATAAGACAACCGAAAAAGAAAAAAATTATGATCTGGTTCGTCAAAGATATGATTTAGATAATTTTGATATAGAATATCTAAAAGTTTATTTCAAGGATGATTTAGAAAAAGAGATGAAAAATTCTCAAAAATTTGATATGTGATTTTAAATATATATTATTATGAAAAATTTTAATGAATATTTAAAAGAACAAACAGAATATGAAAAATATACAAAAGAATTATCAGAAAAAGATTTTATTGATATTTACAAAGATAAATGTTTTAAATATGATTTAAAAAACCCATTTCTTTTGCGACAAATAAAAAATGATGCCCCATTTTTATACATTGACACAAAACAACATAGAACAAAACTTCATCGCCTTTTTTTATATCTTCATAACTATTCATAATTCAAAAAATTTTATTCCCATCCCCAGTTTTCTTCACCCCAAGGATCTTCCTCTAAATTTAATTTTCTTTTTCTAGTTATATGTTCTATACAATCTCTATAAACATACCAACGTTCTCCAAAATCTTTGATCCAATATATGACAAATCCTCCTTCACTATCTGTGATATTTCTCTCATCGAAGCCTATTTCTTTGATCACATAAATATTTCCAATGAGATCTTTCATTATACGAGGCCACTCTCTTTTATCAATATAATATTCCAATCTCGGTAGAATTAAAACTTCATCGCCTTCTTTTATATCTTCATAACTATCCATAATTCAAAAAATTTTATTCCCATCCCCAGTTTTCTTCACCCCAAGGATCTTCTTCTAAATTTAATTTTCTTTTTCTTTTTCTTGTCGTGATTTCAAAACAATCTCTATAGACAAACCAACTTAATTCATTATGATCACGAAACCAATATATTATATCCCCGCCCTCACCATCTTTTTCCCAATTTGAAGCTTTTTCTATTCTATTAATGGTATAAATATTTCCAATAAGACTGGACATATCATCCCAATCTCTCTTTTCAATATAATATTGTAATCTCGGTAAGATTAAAATATTGTGTCCAACTCTTACGTCAATCATTTTGTATAATTTTCACAAGTTTAGTATTCGCCACCCCAACTTCCACCAACATTTGATGAATAGAATGCTCTATCGATCCACTCTTCTTTTTCACTATTCCACTCGGGTATACCATTTGGATTATGACCAAAAAATTCAAGATATTTTTCAGCGGCCTCAGGATCTTCTTCCAATAAATCTAAATATTTCTTTTTTCTATTTACATGATTCATCACAATTTCTCTTCCCTTTTCAACGGCTTCTTCTTTTGTTAGAATTCCAACTCCTTTTCTTATGGTTTTTCCAGCTTTTTTCCAATCTTCTTTTTTCAGAGGATTGAATTCTTCATCCAAAAAATCATCATCATCATCATCATCATTATCTATAAATTGAACATCTTGCTTGATCCTCCTATTGATATTTTTATCAATATCTTCATCATCGAAATTCTCTTCTGGATCTTTATTCAATTCATATTCATCGACAAAATCATTATCTTCATCTTCACCATCGACTTCTATGTAAGGCTCCGTATTCGGTTCAAATTTGACAATATATTGAACCTCTTCTGTTTCCGTTATTTTGTCATCATAGATCAAAGTGACATTATAATCTCTTTTTCTTTTTGCTGCAGTATTCAAATCCAATTCCAAAGTTCCTTCTTCAGCAAATCTAAAGTCTTTATCTGTCACGCCAAATTTCATCAACAATCCTTTTTCTGGCGAAAATTCAAAAACTGGTTTTCTGGTTTTATCATAATAGTCCGCAGCAATTTTTTTAGCTGTCATAAAAACTTCTTCTGGTATGTCTGTAATTGATTTTATTGAAGAATCAACTGATTCATTGACAAATCTTTTATAATCTTTAATAATATTGCCCATAGTTATATAATTATTTTTTTTATTCTTATATATTATTATTTTTTATTCATTTTTAGAACAAATCGTAGTCTATAATTATATTTATGTTAAAAATCAAGTCGCCTCTTTGCTTTTCGCTAATCATTAACCCCTTCTCTCTCATTTTTAATAAATCACCATCTTTTGTTTTCGGCGGTATGGAAACAGAATATTTTTTTCCATCAAGATGCTCGTAATCAAAAATATATCCATCTATGGCTCGTTGAAAATGGAGATCCAGTTTATGAATTAAATCACTTCCTCTTCTCACATATCTATTATCATCCAAAAAATTTATATTAATTATCAGAGTTCCGACCTTAGTAGAATAATATCTGGATTGATGACCCATAGATCTAAAATATTTTACTGAGCTACTATTTATTCTAAACGAGCTAGTCAGAGCAAATTCTTCTCTTTTGAATATCACTTTATCCCCATTACATTTTTTACAAGTTCCAGTGTGGATTTTACCTGTTCCTCCACAATATTTACATTTTGTAAATCCATCCGTTCCCTTTCCATCACACACATCACAACTATACGATTCACTATTTTGATCAAATCCTGTAAAACCGCATTCGTCACATTGAACTTGATGATCATATACTATTTTAATATTTTCATTATTGTAGATTTCTTTTAGAGTTACATTTATATTTAATTGAATATCAAGGTTTTCTATAAATTCATCTCTTCTATTAAATACCCTGTTCATAAAATCAAATGGATCTCCTCCTCCACCAAATGGATCGAATCCGAAAACCGAACCAAAACCGCCCATCCCGCCACCAAAAAAACTATTTGCTGGATTATAATCTTTTCCATAAGGAGACATTCTATCATATTCTGACTTTTTATTCTTGTCTGAAAGGACTTCATAGGCGGATGATATTTTTTTAAATTCTTCGTCCTCACCTGATTTATTGATGTCTGGATGATGCTTTTTTGAAAGTTTTCTATAATTTTTTTTAATACTTTCTTCTGTAGCATTTTTATCTAACTCTAAGATTTTATAAAGATCTTCATTATAATTCATTTTTTAATTTTTTTATTTTATATATAGTTAAAAATATATAATGTTTAATATGCCAAATAATAGTTTGTTAAAATATAAAGGATTTATTTTAAATGAAGCAAAAATAGACGGGATCAATCCAGGTGACATTCTGAAATTGAATGGAAGATTCAGTGGCGGTTATCATAATTTTCGTAATGAAAAAGGAATAGTGACACGTAAAATAAAAGATGATCCCATAACGAGATGTCAAGAGTTGGGAATACTTATGTTAAAACGTGGAATCGATATCACATTAAATAGCAGACAATTAAAAAATGTCGATAAAGTTGGAAGTGATACAAAATTTTTGAATGATATTTTAGAAAATAAAATTGGAAAGTGTATGTTGGCTAATGAATCTATATTTGTGGCTGACCGCAACTTAGCTTTTATTTTATATAAGTTGGATTTAAAAATTGTCAATAAATTTCTTCCTTTTACCTCCATTGATAAATCCTCCACTGATCCAATGAAAATAACAGCTATACCATATGACAAATATTTTACAGAAATAGAAAAAGAAAAATATCGAAGAGAGTATAGAATTGAAGAATTTTTTGATGGAATTCTTGATGAAAATTATGATAAACAAAATGTATTAAGAAGATATTATTATTGGGCAACATCACAAGATCAGAATCCAAACAGGAGGCAACCAATTATTAGTGAAAGATTGAGATATATTACATATTTTCAAATAGATGCCTCATATAAAATCGAACAAACTAATTTTGATTTAGATGAAAAAGATGTGAATAAATTAACATATATTAATGTCATTTATGCCAACGCTCCAACCGTAGTAAAAGAAAAAAATAGAATATCTGAAAATTATGAAGATGTTATTAATAAAATCTTATATTATACACCTGAAAGAGTTAGAAAAAAGACAATAGAAGATTATTCAAAACACATAAAAATGTTAGAAAAAATTGCATCCAATGAGTATGTAGAATGTCATTTTGATAGAAATTTTGAAAAAATGATATTCGGAAACACAATTTGTTCAAAAGCGTTTGCAAAAATTGGATCAGATTTCACTAAATGTAATTTTATTAGAAAAAATTATCGAAAAATAACAAATGTAAAAACTGTTGAAAACGATCCAAACAAATTATCATATGTGTCAGCTAAATATGCTAAACTTAGAAACTCTGAAACATATAGAGAAACAGATACATTGGAAAATGTTTTTAAATTATTAATAATAGATGATACAACAATTACGGAAGAAAAATTTAATTCAAAAACATATTTTTCTGAAGGTTTAACCGATTTGATAAAGGGATATAAATATGCTTTTGATTTCTATGATAAATTGGACAAAAAAATGTTAGCACTATATAAATGCTCGACTACTATAAGAGACATTTTCAATGGTTTAAATTTTTTGATCAGTAAAAGCAGTGGTGTATTGAATGATGAAAGAATTTTTACATATTTTGATATAACCGATCTAGATATAGATAGAACAAATAGTAGTAATATTACTTTTATACCTGCTCGTAGAAGTTATGATGAAAACAAAGAAAGATATCGTCAATCATCCAAAGCTGGTAGAGTGATGAGAAAATTAAGTATAAGATATACTGAAGCTGAAATTGAAAAATTTAGTGAAAAATTCAAATCACGAGTGGATGATCTATTAGAACCAGCTGATATAAAACTAGTTAATGGCAGCGATATATCTTATTGGTATCTACAAGACAGATATTTAAAAGAAGGTGGCTCGTTAAATAATTCGTGTATGAGATATAAAGAAACACAACCAAGAGTGAAGATATATGATAGATATCCTGATAAAATATCACTCGCCATATTATTGACAAAAGATGGGGAAAAATTAAAAGGTAGAGCTGTTGTTTGGAAAACAGATAGTGGTGAGTTATATATGGATAGAATATATACTGTAAAAAGTCATGATGTATATAAGTTTACAGAGTTTGCTAAAGACAATAAAATGTTGATAAGAGATGAAACGAAAAAAAAATTAACAGTAACTCTTCCAAATGAAGATAATTCTGATATAAATTTTCCATATCTAGACTCTTTTTCGAAAAGAAAAGAATATAAAAAATACGTTTTAACCAACTATTAAAAAAATAAAATTTTTTAATTTATATATAATTAAAATGTTTAAATTTGTAAAAAATATTAGAAAAATATGTCGATAAAAGATTTTAAGAATTTCTCAACATCTCTAAAAGAGAGTAAGGAAGAAGAAGAAAAAGAGAGAATTGAAAAAAATGAAATAGTGGCGTGTCAAGTAAGAAATGGCGCTCGTGAAGTTATAAACAATTTGATAAGAAATTATAGATTGCAAATAGAAACTCCTTGGAACAAGAAAATGTTTTTAGAGTTTTCTCGTTTTGATAACGACCCCGAGAACATAGAAAATCTTTCTTATATGCCAGCAAATTTATTGATACCTAGCGAGAAAATTTTAAAAAGATATAGAATATTTGAAGATGGCGAAAGTGTTTTGAGAAAACTTTTTACAAAAGAATATTATAAAAAGTCTGAAATAGAAAGTGTTATCGAAGCCTTTAAAAAATATAAAAAAGATATTAAAGACATAAGAGACGGCAAACTTTTAAAGTTTAAATCTAGCTCGAAATTAAAAAACACATTAGATAGAATTGGTTTCAGAGTTGTTGGCTTAAAAGATCCTCTTTCTAAAGACGGTCATCAATATTTTGAAATAACAGAGCTGAATGAGGATAAAGAAGAACCAGAAAAATATATAACTTATGTTCCTTCTGATAAATATGATCCAAAATCTCCAAATGATAATGTTGAACGTGGTACGATAGAAGAGGTTTTAGCTAAATTAAATTTTGAACTGAAACCAGAACAAGTAAAAGCGTACGCTAAAACATATTCAAATTATTTTTCATTTGATAAAGAATTAAAATCTGGTGAAATAGCTCAATATAGATCTTCGACAGCTGTAAATTATATTATTAATGCTATAAGATTTTCTATAAGAAGTGAATATTCTATGTATGGAGCATATTTCGACATAACTGATATCGATCTAGATGAGGATCCAGCTTATTTAACATTTATACCAGCTAGAAGGCATAAAGCCGCTGATAAAGAAAAATATAGACAGAGAACAAGGGTGGGTCGAGTTCTAAGAAAATTGAATTCATTTTTAACAGAAAAAGACATTGAAGATTTTTCAAATAAATTTAGGGCTGAAATAGAAGAAATGAAAAAACCAGTTAATATTGAGATCGTAAGAGGCAAAGATATTTCATATTGGTACCTAAATACTCGATATGAAAGCGGTGGTGGTTCGTTAAATAGCTCTTGTATGTGTGGTAGTGGATCTCAATACCTCATAAAGGATGTATATGATAGATTTCCAGATAAAATAGGCCTCGCTATAATGAAAAATAGTAAAGGTGATAAAATTGTAGGGAGAGCTTTGGTTTGGAATTTGGATGACGGAAGAGTTTATATGGATAGAGTTTATACTGTTAGATATCCAGATGAATTGAAGTTTATAAAATTTGCTCATCAAAATGGTATGATTGTTAGAAGTGAAGGTGTTAGCGGAAAAATTCAAGTAACATTATCCCCAATAAAAAAAGGTGAGAAATTAAACTTCCCCTATTTAGACACATTTTATTATAAAGATTATAAAGAAACGTCTGTGGTACTATCAAATAATAGGGATGAGTATTAAAAAAAAAAATAAAATTTTTAAATGTTGTTGAATTATAGCAATTTCGATTTTATAAATGAAGAAATTAAGATAGCTGATATTAAAGTAGGTGATAAAATCATTTTCACTGCCAATGTATCTATACTGGACTGTTTAACGAAATTAAAGGGTAAAACTGGTGTAGTCAAAAAAATTTTAGTGGATAATAGCAGTTATTATTCTCAAAAAGAAATAAAAGTCGAACTTGATGAGCCAGTAGAAATAAAAAAAATAGTGTATCAAAGGGGATATGTTGAGTCTTCGCCAGATTTGAAAAAAATGCTACCGTATTATTGGCAGCGATATGATCATAGAGTAGAAATCGAAAAGGTAAAAGAGATATCATTAGTGCCAGGACAACTAAATTTTGTTGAAATTTTAACGAGCGACTATCTCGATATTAAAAAAAGAGTAGAATCCGGTGAACTCATTCCATATACAGCAAGTCAAATTTTTAAATCAGTTTTAAAGTCGATTAAGTTTGAAGTGAAGGAAAAATATTTAGACATAACATCAATAGATATACAAAAAGAAGACCCTACAACTTATGTTACATTTATTCCAGCGAGAAGAGTAAAAGCTGAAGATAAAGAAAGGTATCGCCAATCATCTAGGGTCGGTAGAGTTCTTAGGAAATTAAATAAAGATTATTCTGAAGCTGATATTGAAAAATTGGTTGATTTATATAGAGCTAGAATGGATGAGTTATTAAAAGAAAAAAAAGTCAAAATAGTTAAAGGAGAAGAAATAGCTTATTGGTATGACGAAAGTAGATATAAAAGTGGAGGCGGTTCTTTAAATAATTCCTGTATGAGGTATAAAGGTCTTCGATCTAGAATACAAAGGACATATGGCAATAATCCAGATAAAATAGCGTTAGCGGTTTTAATAGAAAATGATGAATTGGTTGCCAGGGCTCTTGTTTGGAATTTAGATGATGGAAGGATTTATATGGATAGAATATATTCTATAAATGGGGCGAAAACTCAAATTATGAAAAACTTCGCTTTAAAAAACGGTTGGCTTACTTATAACGGCGACGATAGAAGAAAAATTAAATCTACTACAGTGACTTTAAAAAATAGTGTACCAGCAGATCACCCATATTTCGACACGTTTTATGTGAAATCAACCAATGTACTTGGAGTCTTATAGTAAAAAAAAAATAAAAAAAAATATCTCCAACATTTTCTGTCAAATATAATGGGCTTTATGGTGAAATTTCAATAAGAGGGAGAGTCGTTTTTCATACAAGTGGGCATGAAACTCCATCAGTTATAATGGCATATGTTTCAGGATATTTGCAAGGCATGACGAATCCTTAGAAATTATTCATTAATGCAATGTAATTCTTTTAAACTCCATATATTTTTTAATATAAAAATAATATGAAAAGTTGTGTAGACATAGATGATTTTTTAACTTTATTATATTGGGTTAAGATGTGGACATTTATGACTAGTGGTAATGACACAAATTTTAAATATCAGAATTTATTAGAACAAGCTCAAACTTATGAATTAAGTAAGACTCAGTTAGATACAAGAATTCATCCAATCGATCTATTAATGATAGATGCTTATCAAATATATGATAAAACTAGAAGTATTGAGGAGGAATTTAATAATTTTTTAAGTGAAATGGTGAATAATAACTTTTATGATCTGATGATAAAAGAGTATAAAAATTTCCAAAGAATATTTGAAGATCTTTTGGAAAACTATAAATATGAAGATCCTGAGATAGTTGGAATACAACTAGGCTATTTAAAAGAAAAAATGAATAAATATGTTTTGGCTGAGGATTATGAAAATGCTGCTAGAATAAGAAACACAATAGTTTTTTTGGGTTAAGAGATAAAATTCAAAAAGGAAAATATATGTGATATTTGGAATTAGTAATTTTCATCTTCATAATCTAATATTTGTAATATAGCTTCTTCGCTCAAAGGTTCTTTTGAAACGATAAATTTCGCACCATTCACATCTATGTCCTCATATAAGTGAAACCCATAATGTTCTATGGCATCATTAAAAAGGCCTATCATATCATTAAAATCTTCACATTTTATAAAAACATAATCTGTCTCATCATATTTGCCATCATTTTTGCAAATTTTTTCAATTTGAACACCATTTAAATTTGCGTCAGATATTATAACGTTATAATTGTCATCATCACAATAATCATTAACAGTATAGAAATGTAAATGAAGTGAATTGACAAATAAGTTTTCGAAACCATCCAATATATCTTCCACATCTTCAATATGAATTATCCAATAATCAGGTAATAATGATACTTTCTTTTCTTCTCCCCAAGGATCATCTAAATCTTCTTCTCGTTGTTGTTCAAAAATTTTAAACCTTTTTATCATTCTCTATTTTTTTATATAATTGGAAAAACTATCTCTGGATAAACATCCAATATTTCTTCTTTTTTATTTTCGTATGGTATTTGACGAAGCATATATCTTAAAGCATTTAATTTTGATAATCTTTTTTCGTTAGAATCGACAGCTACCCAAGGAGATTTTTCAGTAGATGTCTTGTAAAACATTTCTTCTTTATAAGCTGTGTAAGCATCCCATTTATTCATAGAAAGAGCATCATTTGGTGAAAATTTCCAATATTTTACTGGACTTGTTTTCCTCAATTCAAATCTTATGTGCTGAGTCTCTTTTGTTATTGAGAACCAAAATTTAAATAAATAATATCCACTATCAATTAATTTATATTCAAATGGAAGAACATCTTTCATAAATTGCTCGTATTGTTCTTGAGTACAATATCCCATAACTGGCTCGGTAACAGCACGATTGTACCAACTACGATCATAAAAAGCAAACTGTTGTGTTGCGGTTGGAAGAACTTTTTCATATCTTTCAAACCAATGCTCTTTTTCGTGTTCAGTTGGTATACCAAAGGTATTTATTCTGAAAGACTGTGGTTGTAAATTTTCTGTGACAGTCCTAATAAAAGATCCCTTTCCCGCAGCGTCCCGACCCTCACATAGTACAATCACTTTTTTATTATTTTCTTGTAACCAATCTCTTAGTTTCAATAGTTCGACTTGTAAACTAATTTTTTCTATTTCAAATCTTTTTCTTTTAACACGAAATCTTGGAGCTTTTGAAACAGCCTTTTTCCACTCGGCGAATTCTTTATCCCCCAAATATGGATCATAATAAATATCTTCTGTATCAACATCAGTTATATCAATATCTTGCTCCGAGTTATACAATGTTTCCACTCTTTTTGGTATAGTATCTATATAATCATCAAAATATTTATCTATTTTTTTATCTTTTTTCTTTAAAAGCATATTATTTATACCTCTAAAAAAAACATCTATATTTAAAGCTTCAATGGTTTCTTTATCGATTTCTGTTGCGAGCTCTTTAATAAAATTATCATCTATTTTTTTTATCTCGCCAGATATAACTTTCTGTTTATAGTTATTTAAAAACTTTATAAGTTTATTTTTCAAAACTTCAATATCATCATAATCTTTGAAATAAGATTTTATGTTTGTTAAAAGTTTTTTGAGATCTTTTTTTAAATTTTCATTCATCACAAAATTTGGATAATCATTAATCATCACAAGGACCCTATTTTTTTTAATATATATATATTAAAAAATTTATTCAAGTTTTTTTAAAAAAAGAAATGAAAAATATATGACAACAATTTACAAAGATTATTATTATTGTTTACAAAACGATGTCATTGATTTGGACAATATTGACTTTTCAGTTAAAGTTATGGAGAATTATGAGCCCGACCCCAATCATTTGCTCGAAGACTTAGATTCAAAATATGAAATGAATAGTTTATTCACGGGCGATGATATGAAAAAATTATCTATGGGTGAGATAATAGATAGAGTAAAAAATAATGTTGATAATAGTGATGATCCAATGAAATGGAGATTGATGCCTGATGAAAACGGTGAAAATAAAAGCTTATATTTTGTTGTTTATGATACAAATACGAGCACATTATGTTTTGGCGAGGAATTGGGATTTTATGACAATAGTAGAATGTAAAATTTTGAATGAGTAATAGATATTGGATAAATGATAGCGGCAACTGGAACGATTCTAGTCATTGGAGTGAGACATCTGGCGGTGTCAGTGGAGCAACTGTGCCGACATCGGGCGATTCAGTCTATTTTAATAATTTGAGTTTTACAGGGACTTCTACTGTAACAATAAACTCTGAAGCCAATTGTAATGATTTTATCTGGACAGGTATAAATCAGAGCGTTAACCTGGTTAATTCGTCTTACAATCTAAATGTATATGGATCGTTATTCTTATCAGAAAAATTAAGTACGAGTTTCGCTAGTACTGGATACTTATATTTAAAAGCTAGTGACATGCAGTGGATAACTAGTAGTGGAAACACATCTTACTGGAATAGAATATACATGGATAATTCAGGCGGAACATGGGTAAATCAAGACAATTGGACATCAAACTCAACAACATTATTGCCAGTAAATGGCACTTGGAATACAAATAGTAAAAATATTACACTTGGGACTATAAGTACATTAGGTATTACCGGAACCAGAACTTTATCATTCGGTTCTTCTTATATTTTAGTAGGCGCGATATATGGTCATGGCGGATGGACAATTATACCAGGCACTTCAACCATAGAAACAACAGGTGGTTCTGGAGGAGGTAGTTATTTATCATCTGCTAATTATTATAATGTTATAGCTAACAATTATTCAATTTGGGGAAATTGTACTTTCAATAACGTCACGATCAATAAAACTACTACATCAAGTGGAGGATTAAGTATAGGAGAATACGGTTTTCCAAATATAACAATTTATGACACACTTACAATAAAAGGATATAATTCAACTACGAATAGATTGTTAATTTATTCATCATCTCTTGGAACACAGTATAAAATTACAACAAATAATGTTGATTCTGCTAATGTAGATTTTCGAGATATTTATTTATCTGGTGAAACTATATTTGATCTATCAAATATACCAGGTGGAGCTGGCGATCAATACAATAATTCTGGTATAACATTCACATCTGGTCAAACTCAATACTTTTATACGACGGGCACAACAGCTTTGTGGTCAGATTCATACAACTGGTACCTGAACACTAATGGAGTCATACCAGGAAGAGTTCCTCTTCCACAAGATGATGTTATTTTTGATGAAAATTCTTTTATAACTGGATGCACTTTAACAATAAATTGTGGTTGTCTAGGAAGAAATCTCAATATGTCTGGTGTAACCTTTCCGATTACGGCAACAACAGTAAATAATGCAACTTGTTTTGGCGATTACATACTTGGAGATAATATTACTCCAAGTGGTAATTATGTGTATTATTTCTATAATAGATCAACAGCTAATATTAACACATACAATAAAACTCATTATTCTATCTATCTAAGTTATGGTGGATTTGTGTTTTTAAGTGACACAACATTACTGGGTGGTTTTGGAGCAGGTGGTAATGATTCTTTATACAACATAGACTTCAATAATTATAATTTGAGTTGTCTTTCTTTCTCTGTCAGCTATTGTCAAAATGGGCAAATTTATGCTAGGTCTGGCACAATAAAAGTTCAAAGGGATTTTTATTGTGGGGCTTATATGCTTTTTAATGAGGGTAACTCTACTATAAAATTTGAACCTACATCCACTTCATCGAATTATATTTTATCTATGGGGTATGCCAGCGGATACAAATTAAATAATATCTGGTTCTCTGGAAATCATACAGGATATTTCGATATGGAAGATGGAAATATCATCAATGAAATAAAGATAGATCCTGGAAGAAAAGTTAGATTTACTGGGGGCACAACATCATCTATAAAATATCTAAACGCTGTAGGAACAGCTTCTTCTGGTATAACAATAGGCTCGGTCACATCTGGTTTAACTCATACGTTGAGTGGTGTGACTAATAATTGGGCAGTAGAATATGCGACAATAAGCGATTCTATAGTCTCTCCTTCACAAAATGCTGGTTTATATAGCACAGATGGTGGCAATAACACAGGGTGGACTTTTGGTGAGTCTAATGTTAGATATTGGGTTGGGGATTCTGGAAACTGGAATGATGCAGGACATTGGTCATATACATCTGGTGGTGTGAGTGGTGCAACAATACCAACGTCTGGGGATTCAGTTTATTTCGATTCAAATAGTTTTTCAACCGGAAGTACTATAACAATAAGTACAACAGCTAATTGTTATGATATGAATTGGAGCGGTATAACTCAACCAGTTACATTGACAAATTCTGCTTATAATTTAAATGTTTATGGTAACTTCATATTAAATGATAAATTAACAGCGTCATTTTCGTCAACAGGTTATCTCTATTTTATGTCATCGAATTTCGTGGATATCATAACAAATGGAAATTCTTCATATTGGAATAGATTCTATTTTGCTGGTGGTGGTACATATAATTTAAGAGATGATTGGACATCTGGTATTGGTAATGTTGGACCAGGAACATTCAACACAAACAATCATAATATTAACTGGAATAGATTTTGGACACAAGGAGACGGAATTACGAATTTGGGTACATCGACAATTACTACAGCAGGATGGTCTTGTACTGGAACATTAAACGCTGGTACATCAACATTAATAATAACAACAAACGCTGGATTTATTGGGGGTAATAAAACTTATTATGATCTTATATATTATACTGGAACTGGTTATCCTAGCGGAGCCATGATAGGTAATAATATATTTAACAATTTAACAATTAGTGGTTCACCAACAATATATAATGACATATATATATCTGGTAATCAAATAGTCAACAATAAATTAATTTTAAGTGGTTCTAATTCGACAAATTATAGATCTCTTTTATATTCATATACACTTGGAACACAATATAAAATTACAACGCCATCTGTTGAAGCATCCAACATTGACTTTCGTGACATATATTTATCTGGTGAAACTATATTCGATTTGTCAAATATAGAAGGCGGTTCTGGAGACTGTTATGGTAATTCAGGTATAACATTCACATCTGGTCAAACTCAATATTATTATCATACTGGATCCTCTTCGACTTTATGGTCTGATTCATCCAAATGGTTTTTAAATAGTAGTGGAGTAACACCAGGTAGAGTTCCATTACCTCAGGATAATGTCATATTTGATGAAAATTCATTTACAACTGGATGTACTTTAAGTTTTAACTGTGAAAGAATTGGCAAATCTCTTGATATGTCAAATGTGAGCCAATCAATAACAACAGCTTTTAGCACTATAACAACTGAGAGCTATGGTAATTTTATTTTAGGTAACAATATATCATACTCTGGTTCATATACTATATGCCTATTTGGTAGAGGTGATTATGCACTAAATACATATAACAGACCTTTATGTTATTTACTAGTAAATTGTGTTAATGGCGTGTACACGAATCAAAGTGATATTCAACTGTCATATGTTGGGGCTGATGCAGCTTTTCAAATAGTTACAGGGACTTTTGATTTCAACGATTTTAATTTAATTAACGTGGGAGGACTTCGTGTATATGGTACCGTTTATCTTGGTAATGGTACGATAAATTTAAATGGTTCTGGACAGCCTCTTTCAACATATGCTGGATATGATTCTAAAATATATGCTGAAGGTTCAACAGTTAAATTTAACTGTAATAGTTCATCCAGTCCTATAATATGTAATAATAAAAGCGGATTAATTCTAAATAAAATGTGGTTCGCTGGTGAATGCACTGGTTATTATAGCACCATCAATTCACTAACGGTTAATGAATTGATTATAAATCCAGGTCGTAAAGTTAAATTCACAAATGGAACAACAACCACATTTGATGCACTCATTTCAAAAGGCACTTCATCAAGCGGTATAACAATAACATCTACTGTTACAGGTTCAACTTTCACATTATCAAAGACTTCAAGTGGGTATGCTGATGTTAAATATACAGATATATCATATTCGGTTGCTAATAATTTATTCGCTAGGGCATCCACAGATAGTGGAGGAAATAGTGGGTGGACTTTCAATGTACCAAGATATTGGGTGGGAGACTCGGGCAATATTACAGATGCTTCACATTGGTCGGCAACATCAGGTGGATTGAGCGGGTATTCTTATGGTGACGAAATGATAATAAATGGAAGTTTTGACTCCGGTATTACTGGTTGGGCTGGAAACTATGATGTTCTAGATTGGGATAACATAAATTATAGATTACATTTTAGTTCAACTGGTGGAACCAAATATTTATATTCAACAACTCCAATGAGTTTTGTGTCCGGCAAGACTTATGCTATATATCACACAAATAATTCTGGATATACTATATTCACTCCATCTCCAGGGGGAGATGTGATAGTACACCTAAACACAAATCCTTATTATTATATCCCAGACAATAACTATACCTATTATTTTGAATTATATACGTTGATCGCGGCGGATGATTATTTAGATGATGTTAGTATAAAAGAAGTGTTTTCTGTTCCAACATCTTCAAATGATATCTTCTTTGATGAAAATTCTTTTTCAACAGGTAGTACTGTTACAATAAATAATAATTTTGATTGTGGTGCTATAGATTTTGAAGGAATAAATCAAAATGTCATATTAAGTAACTCTGCCTATGCTTTTAATGTTTATGGTAGTATGACTTTAGCCACTGGACTCACTACGTCATTCACTTCAACAGGATATCTATATTTAAAATCAAACTATCATCAATTTTTAAGAACTAGCGGAGTAACAACAGCTTTTAATAGATTATATATGGATATATCAGGTTTTACATTAGTTAATACTGATGATTGGTATAACAATACATCTCTATTAATTAGCAACGGAAGTTGGTATACAAATGATAAAAATATATATTTTATCAATTATAGTGATATAAACGCAGCAACTGGTTATGGTCAATTATATCTTGGTGATAGTAATTTATATATGAACTCTCTAAGAATCGGGGCAAATGCGTTTTTAGATGCGGGTACATCCACAATAACTATAAATAAATTGTCATATAGTTTCGTCAACTATTGTATCGTCCTTGGTAAATCATTCACATTCAATAATATAATAGTCAATTTCATTACAAGTTATGCTAGTGTAAATGATATAGATGGAATAGACATGCAAGGATCTACTATATCTAATCTAATATATAATGGATATTCATCTGTTGGATCTTCGTTGATCATGGTGAGTGATTTTTATGTTGATACATTAACATTATCTGGATATAATAGCTCAAATTATAGACTCATTGTTCGTTCAAACACTATTGGAACAGAAAAAACTATTTACTGTAACAATCTTATTAATGCATCAAATGTTGATTTTCGTGATATTAAAGGTTCAGGAACAACTTTATGGGATTTATCATCAATATCAGGCGGGTCTGGTGACTGTGGCGGCAATTCTAATATAATATTTACATCTGGTCAAACTCAATATTTTTATGCAACTGGTTCCACAGCAAGTTGGTCTAATGTATCAAATTGGTTTTTAAATACGAGCGGAGTTACTACTGGCAGAGTGCCTCTACCACAAGATGATGCGATTTTTGACGAAAATAGTTTTAATCAAACAACGACATTAACATTAGATTGTCAGAGAATGGGAAGATCATTAAATATGAATAGTTTAACAAATAATACTATATTAAAGAGATCAAACTTCAATGAAATTTATGGTGATATTATTTGGTCATCATTGATATCATGGGGGTTAGACACTGGATATTTCACGTATTTATATTCCCAATCAAAAGAATCCATTTCATATGTTAATACTTATAATATAAATTATCCACAACAACTCATATTTAAAAGAGGGCATTATTATTTGTTGTCAAACGTCACTTGTGGTCAATTTAATTGTGATTCATCTATAGGTTGGATAGATTTAAATGATTATGATGTGACATGTAATTTATTTCAGATGGCTTCATCTGGGATGACTCTATATATGGGAAACGGTACATTAGAAATAAAATATAATACATCTATACCATTATATATCACAAGCGGTGTTAATTTATACCCAGAAAATTCTATTATAAAATTCAATCCATCATCTGGTTCTAACGCAATATCAATATTCATTGGTGGAAAAACTTACCATAAACTTTGGTTATCTGGCTCCCATACAGGAAATTTTGATATTTACGGGAACAATACATTTGATGAAATATTAATAGATCCAGGACGTAAGGTTAGATTCAATAGCGGATCCGTTCAAACATCTAAATATTTTAATGCCATCGGTTATTCAGGAAATACGATAACTATAGGTTCTACCACAACTGGATCAACTCATTCATTAATAAGGACAGATAATTGGTTCTTAGATTATTGCACGATACAAGACTCTATAGTTTCACCAAATACAAACGCTGGTTACAATAGTATAGATGGTGGTAATAACACTGGATGGACATTTAATGCATCGAATTTAAAATATTGGGTGGGAGATTCTGGATATTGGGGCGACACGTCACATTGGTCTTATTCTATTGGTGGAGCCAGTGGGGCAACACTACCATTGTCATCTGATAAAGTATTTTTCAACGAATATAGTTTTTCATCACCAAGCTCAATAGATATAAACGTTGATGCCAACTGTTATGATATGTTATGGACAGGTGTCACCCAATCAGTTACAATAAGTAACACCGGACACACTTTAAATATTTATAAAGATATAGCATTATATTCTGGCATTACATGGAATTTTTCTGAAACTGGATATCTATATCTAAAAAGTGTAATAGATTCCTATATAATCACAAATGGTTCTATTTTAAATGTCAATCGATTATATTTTGACGGGGACAACAATTGGGTTAATTTAGATGATTTAAATTTGGGTTCTTCAGATATATATCATGAATCTGGAAATTGGTTAACAAGTGGTAAAACAATAACAACAACAGGTAAATATTATACAACCGGCTCAACATTAAAATATCTAGATTTATCAACATCTACTTTAAATTTAGGTTCCTATATAGATGATTATGGTGTTCAACTAAGTGCCGGCACAAGTCAAATAAATATATCTGATTTCAATTCCATATTTAAAGGTTATGATAACACTTTTTATAATGTTAAATTTATTAATGGAGCATATATATACGATAACAACATATTTAATGATTTAGAAATTTCGAATGATAGCAACATAAATTATAAATTACAATTATATGATGACCAAATTATTAATGAAACTTTAATCCTAAGTGGAACAAATTCAACTAATTATAGATTGCTCATAACGTCAGATGAATTTGATGTTCAAAGAAGTCTTTTCGCATCGGATGTTTTAGCATACAATGTAGATTTTAGGGATATTGTTGGTGATGGATCCTTTGATTGGGATCTATCATCAATCATAGGCGGCTCGGGTGATTGGGGCGGTAATTCTGGTATAACATTCACCACACCGCAAGACCAATATTTATATTCCAGTGGAGACACAATAAATTGGAGCGATGAAAGTGTGTGGTTTTTGGGTAGTGGTGGAAGTGGCGGAAACGGAAGAATGCCTCTGGCTCAAGATAACGTGATTATAGATGAATCATTCACATCAGCTTTAGAAGGATATATAAATTTTGACATTGGAGACAAAATATATTGTAACGATTTCGATTGTTATGACATAAATAAATTTTTATTCGTATCGGATAATGGTGACATACCAATAAATATTAAAGGAAATTTATATTTATCTCCAATGTTTGAATTTGAGCAAAGAACAAATATTATTAAACTTGTTTGTAGAGATTCATCTACAGCTAGTTTGGAAAATTCGTTGCTGGGTATAGTATCTTTCTTATATGGCGATTATACAATATATGGTAACACTGAATGTGAAAGTTTTCAAGTTTACTCTGATGCTAAAGTTACAATATACAGTCAAGAAATAGAAATAACTGGTGAATATTCTCCGGCTTTATATATTGGTGGAAATAACTCTTATGACACAACATCTTGGTGTGATGGAACAACTTTTAAAATCGATGAAACTGGATCTTCTAATATACAAATACAACCATTTTCAAATGACGCAAATTGTAATATATGGCTAACTGGTAGTATAACAGGAGATTATGAAATAAAATCTGATATTCCAGCAACAACATATTATATAAATTATTTACTTGTCGATCCAGGTAAATCTATAAAAACATCATCTGGTTTAACGATTAATTTTAATAATTTTTCAGCTGTTGGTACAATTGAATCTGGTATAACAATAGGTACCATAGAAAGTGGATATACAAGCACCTTTAATTATACTGGTCCGATTGTAAATAAGCCTGTTGTTTACGGACAATATCTATCCATAATCGATTCTGTTGCACAACCATCAAGCGTTTGGTATGCCGGGCCAACTTCAACAGATCTCGGCAATAATAGCGGATGGATGTTTAGTTTAAAAGGTAGATTAATTCTATATGATAGTAAATTAGTTTTAAATAAGCCAATAAGTTCACATCCGCTATTGTATGATGACACTGCTGGATATCTATTTGAATATATGCCAAATTACTCAACGGGTGATTATGATGTTGTTTTCAATCAACAAGACACAACTTATGGAATATCCAGTGGAATAAACAATGAATATGATAATGATCATCTATTCGATGTAGGAAAGCGAGATTTTAATTATGAACCAACGATATTTATTAAAAAAGAAGACGGAAATATATTTGAATTTCAATCAGAAAACAAAAATCGATATACTGTGTCATTTTGGGTAAAATTAAATAGATTCTCTATAGAAAAACCAAGAACAGAAGTTCTTTCTGGATTAATTAGAAGAAAAAGAACAGCATTATTGGATTTGAAATATTGTTATGACAATAACGGATATCAAAATTTTGATTGTAAACATGAAGGAATAATATCTTTTGGGGTAATGGCTCCATATTATATTTATAACAATGATCCAACATATAAATTTATTTACGAACCCTTTTCTTTCACTTGCACTTTAACTTATAATCATCACATTTACGGTAGTTTAGATGATAATTTTAGAAATAGAGATACTCTTTCGATATATACAGATTATTCATATAATTTGAACAATTGGTATTTTATAACAATGTCTATAAATCCAGCTTCGGGTGTTTTTAATAGTGACGGTGGAGATTATGATTTAAGAATGTTCGTAAACAATCAACAAGTCAATATAGCTCATCATAGAAGTTATGTTATCACAAATAGTCCTAATGCTCACGGGAAAAAATCTAGAAGATCTGCCGGGGAAATAGCTGCCGGACCCAATTTTATTAACAAATACGGTGAAGAGATATCAAATACAAATACATTGAGATTTAATTTTCATAAATTTTTTCATTTAAATAATGTTAATAGTATAAGTTTCGCCCCGATAAGAGTTAAGAAAAATTTGTATGCATCTGGTCCTAGATATGATTTCGTGTTTAAAAACACTGGAATCGATTTTGGTAAACTATATGTTTATGATCATTTAAATGTGAAAAATGTTTATGATGAATCCAAAGATTTATATACTTCTATAAACACTTTATTGGAATTTACGCCCAATGATAGTGGTGGAACATATTCATATGATATTGAGGTAGATTCAGGACAAACTGACACAACATATGGTATAGCTAAAGGCATGAATTATAGCACAGACTGGTTCAATGATTTACAAACAACATTAATAAAAAAAGAGGATGGGAATTTATTTGATTTCGTGTCTATAAAAAATAATGGTGATTATATAATTTCTTTTTGGACAAAAATAAATCGTTTTCCAACAAAAACAAATAAATCTTTACCGATAAGAAGAAAAACCACGTTTTTAACCAGTTTGAGATATGCAGTTGACGGAACTGGGTATAAAAATAATTCAAACAATCACGACACCATGATAAATTTCGGTGCGATGGCTCCATATTATATTTATAATAATTACCCAACATATAAAACTCTTTATGAACCATTTTCTTTTGTGACTTCAATATCTTTTAATTCTACAAGCGATTATGGATGGCTAGAGAACGGGTCAGACAATTCCTTTTCTCTGTATACAGATTATTCATATGAACTGAATAAGTGGTATATGGTTACTTTAGTGATAAACAGTGAAGATCATAATTTTGGAAACTATGGGTTCTACAACTTTAAAATGTATATAGATGAAAATCAAGTAAATATATCTGTTTCAGATAATAGGTTGATAACCAACGAGCCAAAAAAGAAATTTTATTATCATGGTGAAGTGTTCTCCAGTATAACTTATTCACAAACAAAAAGAAAAAGTGGTTTGGTGGCAGCTGGACCAAATTTTATAAATAATAGTGGCGAAACTGTTTCCAACTATTCGGAAATAGAAAGGTATATAAATTCAACAAAATTCGATTTTGATAATTTAAACTGTGTGAGTTATAGTCCAATAAAAGCAAAACAATATTTAATAAGAGGTGGCAAAATTTCAGGATTAGTGTCTAGAAATAGTGGAATAGATTTTGGAAAAATATACATTTACAAAAATTTGTACGATATAAATAATATATATAATAGAGATAAAAATATATATTTATTATAATACTGGGGAGGGCGAAAGCCCTCTCAAGCGTGGTAAGAGCGATTGTTTTTCAATAATCGCTTTTTTTTGATTTTTAGAATTGATATATAATGATATTCACGCGGGCCTGAGGGTATGTACGTGGTAAAAAGAGTATCTATTTTTTTTAGATACTCTTTTATTTTTTTTTTAATAGTATGATTTATAATCAACCGGATATATTTTTATACCGAAAAGAAATATACCAGTCTTATCATAATAATTATAGTTAAATATGACATCGTTATCTCGGAAAAATGCTATATCAGGATTAGTTTTTATTTTGTTCAAAAGAGTTGTATAAAGATTATTTTTTAATGTTTCCCAATTATTTATATCAGATTTATACTTATTATATAAAGTATAATTATATATCAAAGTTCGTAAAACATGACATTATCGGCTCTGGTTTCACTATCTATAACAACCGGTAGTTTGCTGTTAAAAGTAGATATAGCTTCTTTCATAACAGATGAGAATTCTGTATCACTCATTTTTTGAGCAAAAAGAGATGCCGCTGAGAATAGCGCGACGGCTAAAATTAAAAGTAGTTTTTTCATAAGATTTAGTTTTTTGTTTTGTTTTTTAAATAAAATTAAATTGTTCCTCTATGTTTGATTTTTTTTCACAATTTAGAGCTAACTCCACATCTTTTTAACTGTAGGATTTGGTATTAGTTTTAAAATACTACCATCAATGTCTTTGTAGTTTCTTTTTATTATAAAATTTGATCAAGGTTTAAATAAAATATTAATTTATTTAATAAATGGAAAAATATCATATTTTTTGTTTTATATATATTGTAATACAAAATAATACAATTTATGACAAAAATAAAAAGAAAAATGATAAGTTTTAGGCTCCATAACGATTTATATGCACATATTAAAAAATATTCAGAAATTGAATATGCTTCCATATCTAGATATATTACAAATTTAATAATTAAAGATAAAAAAATTAAAGATGAAAAAAATTAAAAATATATTAATATGGGCGTGGTGTACTTAACAACAAATAAAATTAACGGTAAAAAATATATTGGAGTTGATACAATCAACAATAAAAACTATTATGGTTCTGGGAAATCTATAAAATTAGCTTTAAAAAAATACGGCAAAAATAATTTTATCAAAGAAATAATAGAAGAAAGCGATAATGAAAAATATTTATTTGAAAGAGAAAAATATTGGATAGAATATTTTAACGCTGTAGAATCAAAGGAATTCTACAATATGTCTGATGGGGGGAGGGGCGGCGCCGGAACATTAGCGAGCGATGAATCTAAAAGATTGCATAATGCTGGGGTACATAAATCGGTCCAGTTGATGTTGAAAAAAAGAAAAGGAAAAACATACGAAGAGATATATGGAAATAGATCCAATGAAGAAAAAGAAAAAAGAAGAATAGCTGGTTTAGGAAAAAAATATAGCGCAGAAAGAATAAAAAAAGTATCAGAATCTTTAAAAGGAAAAAAACCCTGGAATAAAGGTCTTAAAAATTCCCAAGTGCCATGGAATAAAGGACTTATAAATAAATTTAGTTTTAAAATATATCATTTAATAACAAAAAATGAAAAAATGGAATTCTACGGAAAAAAAAATTTAGAAAATTATATAAAAAATATTAATATTAATAGGGAAATTGGCAATAAAATTAATGTAGATAAATTGATATCTAACAAAATAGAAAGAGAGTTCATTTTGGAAATAGAAATGAAAAAGAATAACTTATAATAGATGTTCTTCTATAATCTTTCTCAAAGCTGATTTCGGTAAAGCGCCCTGTGTCACTATTGGTTCGCTGTTTTTTGGAATAAATATAAATGTTGGTATACTTTGCACGTTAAATAAAGCGGCTATTTCATTTTCTTCATCAACATCAACTTTATAAATGTCAACTTTACCTTTATATTCATCAGATAATTCTTCTAAAATGGGGGTCATCGCTAAACACGGCCGACACCATAAAGCGTGACAATCAATCAAACAAGGTTTATCGCCCTTAAATTTCCAATCGTTTTCTTTTTCATAATCGAAAACTTTTTCTATAAAATCATTCTTTGTCATTTCCATTTTCTTTGTCATTATTTTTTTCTTGTCTAAACCAAAAATTTAAAACTTCGTTTATAAATTCTAACCCCATATATTCTGAATCTATTATCCATTTTCCATTTTCATAAAAACAAGTTATTTCACCGAAATATTCCTTATCTGTTTGCCAAGAAAATCTATAAGTATTTTCTTTTATTATATCTCGATAAACAGCGCATACTTTTCCGTTCATAATATGGATTATATAAAAAAAATATAAAAAGTTTTAATTTAATTGGGCATTAAAATCTTCATTATCATCATTCGATAAATCTATACTGAATTCATCTTCGGGTAATTCTATGCCTAGCTCTTCATAGAAATATTCTATGGCATATGAATTCGCTTTATAAAACAGTATTCCATCTTCACCAATGGAAGAAAATTCTATATTACCAAGCAACATTTGTTTTTCTATTTCATTAGAAAAGGCGATATAATCTAAAACGCTTTGCATCTCGTCTATTGCTAATTTTTCATCGCCATAATTTTTTAATTTGAAATCGGATAAATAAGATATTTCATTGATGAAAGTTAATATATCTATATTGTTATTATCCAACATATTCTTTAATATTTCTGATCTATCTATATTTTTAGCAATACCTTTTGCGTATATAATTGTTTTACTTTCATAATAATTTTTATATTTATCAAAATAATTATCAATTTTATCTGACATCTATTTTTGAATTATGTTTTAAGTTTTATTTATTTCCTCCCATCCCCAATCTTCTTCTTGCCATGGATCTATATCAGGTTTTCTTATTTTCTTCATCTTTTTTTCATCATTAAATATCTCTAGATCATTAACGCCGTACGCGTTGTAATGTCCATTATCCCATTCCACTCTATAATTTAGACCATTATAGTCGCTGTTAGCTATTGATTTTATATACCCAAGTCCATTTCCTCCAAGCTCATAAGCTTGAAATTTAAACGATGAATCATCTCTAATTCTAACTCTATCCCCTTCACTAAATTTTGTATTGAATTCGTTATTTTCTTTTATTTCTTCCCACCCCCAATTTTCTTCGTCCCATGGATCATCTTTTAAGTTTTGTTTTCTTTTTATCTTGCTATTAATTAGATCGTTCATATCAGAAAAGATTTTTCCCATGCCACGTCTAGAAGCAGTTATTATTTTGGTGTCATGATTTATTCGTAATCCTTCATTTCTTCCCCCCCAATACACAAATTCTGTTGGCTTATGACCACTTCTCCAAAGATATCCATTATTCTCTAAATGCGATAGAGCCAACTTATATTTACTCCTGGAATTAAATTTAACAATTGTTATGTTTTCACTCGAATCAGATTCCCTTATTTCTTCCCATCCCCAATCTTCTTCATTCCAAGGATCATCACTGAGATTTTGCTTCTTCTTAAGTTTTTCTAAATGTTTCAAATATTCATATGGTATTATACCACAGCCATATACACCATTAGACAATCCTTTATTTTGTTTTATTCCAATTATATTGTTATTGGAACCAAAATAGTTTCTACTTGTAGGCTTATCTTTAGTAATATACCAAACATAGCCAAGATCTTCCATTTTCTTTAAAAACTCTACATAATCTTTTTCTGTTTTAAAAAGGACTCCCTTATCTTCTAAGAAATTTATATGATCTTCTATGCCTTCATTTACTTCTTCCCATCCCCAATCTTCTTCGCTCCAAGGATCATCTTCAAGATTTAATCGTTTTCTCATTTTCTTTGAAAACATTTTATAAGCTTGCTCGTAACTATATATTGGTATGCCATATTTTCTAGCTTTTTCACATTTCAACGTGCCAGCCACATCAGTTATTAACATACTGGTCTCTTTGTTCAATGTCGTATGAGTATATCCAATTTTTTCCATATCAGCAACAAAATCTGCTTTTGTTCTCCACATAGAATGGGGTGGCGGGCCAGACATCTCAAATGTTTTCGGTTTTATTGCTTCATCTAATTTTTCTCTATATGTCGGAGTTTCTTCTTCCCAGGGATCGTCTTCGATGTCTATTTTTTTTATTTCAAAGGGTAATTCTTTTTTTATAAAATTATTTTTATATGTTTCGACTTTATGATACTCGAATTGCTCCAAAGTAGAGAATGCTACAAAAAACGGTTTTCTTATATGAACAACTTGATAATCTGGATCATAAATCAACGATGTCAGTTTTCCAATAGTGCATCTATATCCTCTGGCATCAAGATATTTCATAAGATGATAAAACTCTAGTTTATTCTTTACAAAATATACAATAGGAACAAATTCAGCATCCTTCTTGTCATCTCTTTTTAAAAATAAATAAAGATGAGCATAACCTTGACTAGTGGTCCATGCTTCATCTTTATTATCAAATTTTATTCTTACAATAACATCATTGTTTATTACAGTACCAAAACCATATTCTGGATATTCTTTATGCTTAACAATATCACCAAATTCAAAAAAATCTTTTTTGATAAATTTTCCAGTTTTTTCTATTCCCTCGTTAATTTTAAATTGTTTCATATAAAAAAAGCATATTTCACTTTTTCTATATATTCTTTTTTGAAAATAGAAAAATTATTATTTCATTTCTTTCATCATATTCAAAAGAAAATTTGATCCTTCAAACATCAAATCAACTTTCATTAGAAAATCATCCATTTCACTAAAATTATAAGAAGCCTTGAACGGATATAATATTTTTTTGGCTTCATCGAGTTGTGGTTTAATATCAAAATAAAGAAAGTTATCGCTGTTTATTTCATAATCTTGAAATATTTTATTATCATAATATGGAGATGTTATTATATAAGAAACTTCGCTATAAAAATCATAAAAACCTTTTTTATAAATATCAAAATTCATATCTAAAAATTCTATGACATATTTCATATTATTTGTCAAAAATATGTTTTTTCCTTCTGCTACAAAGCGAAGTCCAGATGGAGTTAAATTCATACCAAATTGATTTAGAATAACATTCATAAGAGTTGATAGAATATCCCAACTATAATAAAAGAAAGATTGAAAAAATTCATCTTCATCTGTTCGAATGAAGATAAAACGAAACCCCTTATAATAAAAATCTATGAATTTACTACTATCTTGATATTCAGTGCTATCTAAAATTCCGCCGAGCACGGAAGCATCTATATTTAATGGCACCAACATTTTGATATGATCAAACTCATTCTTGTTTTTATAAACAAATGGTATTTCGTTTTTTATTTCATTTTTATCCAGTTTATCACAGACTTCTTTCATAAGTCTTGTCATATTTTGACGATCTAAAATTCTCATTTTATTCAATATTTTTTAACCACTCATCAATAGATGGTATTATAATTTTTTTTTTGTTTTTGTTTTCGTTTTAGTATCGCCAAAATTTGAAAATCATTTTGCTTCTATGAACGAGCCTCTTGATTTCTCAAGTGTTATTAAAAAGTATAATCTTTTTAACGAAACTACGACATCTTTAGTGTCGTAGTAGTTCATTTTTAAATTCCTCAGAATCTATTGATACATAAAAATCTTTAAAATATTTATTATACACTTCCATAACTTTTTCATAAGTTATATCCTTTAAAATCTTCTCTAACAAAAAATTTTCTGGTGTCACAAATTTATGCCCGTTATTGTGCAACATAATATTTTCTTTTTCATAATAAATTTTATAATATTTTTTGACAATGTTAAATCTTTTCTTTGTCATATATCTTTTAGGATTGTTTATTATGCTCAATATAACATCCACAACTTCTTTTGAGTTTTCTTTTGATGTTTCTGTTTGAATCAAAGCAACGCTAGATCTGTTTGTTATGTCTTTCTGATAAGACCATATATAATAAACAAGTCCTCTTTTTTCTCTAACTTCTTGATAAAGAGGAGATTTCAATCCACCGCTCAACATATGTGATATAAAATCTACATAAGCATTGTCTCCATCTATAACATTTTTCAATAAAATCAAAATCGATGATTTATCTTTATAATCATTTCCTTTTTGGTATATAAAATCTTCATTGAGTTTAAACTCAACAATTTCATTTTCATACATATTGTTGCTATATTCTAAACTTTCAAAATATTTACTTAGATCTTCATCCTTTCTTTTTGAAATATCTACAATATAATTTGGTTTCGAGTATTGTAACTCGAAGAAATTTTTACAATCTTCAAATGTTAAGTTTTCCAAATCTTCCAATAGACCGATGGAATCATATTTATTATAGAGTTTTCTAAAAAGATTATCAAAGTGCCAAGCCACCTGATCATTAAAAGAATCTTTATATTCTTCAATGACTATTTTTTTCTCATTCAAGAATTGTTCTTCTGTCACACCAAAATTGGATATTTTTTCATAAAACAATTTTCTCCATTTTTTAACATTTTTTTCGAGACCTGTCATATAAAAAAGTATCTCACGACTGCTTGTGTATGCGTTCCAACTTATTCCGTCTTGCTCTAAAGAATTCATATAAGGATCCAGCCCTTTACAAAGTAAATGCTCCATAAGATGTGATATTCCGTATATACCTTTACGCTCGTTCATTGTGCTGCCAAAGAAAGAAATATAAAATCCGGATAAAGGCAGTTTATTTTTGATATATTTATAACCCATATAGATAATAATTTTTAAAAGATATATAAAATTAATAAAAAAATGTTTATAAAAAAATCAATATAAAAAAATCAATATATAATAGTATATTTTCAAAAAAAAAATAAAAAAAAGACAATGAAACATTTAAAAATGATGAATGAACAATTGTTCGTATAATTTTATATTTTTCATATTTCATATATATTATTTTTTTTATTAAAAAAATCTTTTTAAATTTGCTTAACAAATGAAGGTGTATGAGTTTTGATGAAGTTGAAATAAAATTCGGAGAAGGAGCTTTAGATTTTGATGGATACATCCACTATATGCATCCTTTACCTAGAATACCATCATTTGAAGAATGGTTAGGATATTTTTAAAATATTTTCATGCAAACATTTCTCCCATATCCAGATTTTAAACAATCAGCAATGGCTTTAGATTATCGAAGACTCGGCAAGCAAAGAGTTGAAGCATATCAAATTCTCAACACGATAAAAAATGGAAGCGGTTGGAAAAACCATCCAGCCGTGCTTATGTGGATTGGTTATGAGAACGCGCTCAAAGATTATTATAATCATATGGTTAAAGAGTGGATAAATCGTGGATATAAAAATAATATGAAACTAATCGATATACAAGGAGAAATAGTAATGCCTTGGTGGTTAGGTAATGAAGATTTCCACAGAGCAATGCGAGCAAGATTAATAGAAAAAAATGAAGATTTTTACTCGTCAATATTTTTTAATGATAAAGGATTTAATGATGGAAAATATTTGTGGCCTGTAAATGAAAAAAAAAGTTTTAAAATGATATGAAAGAGCTTGATACTATAGTTTTGAAAAATGATGTTGATGAAATAAAATGTGGCACGAAAGGCACTATTGTTTTCGATCATGGTAATGGTGTGTTCGAAGTCGAACTTTTTGATAATGAACATAATACAATAGCTGTGAAAACAATATCTGAAAAGGACCTATGCGAATAAACTTGAAGATGGATATAATCGCTAAATATGATTAAAATTTAAAACTTTTTTGTAATTTTTTGTTAAGATAATAAAAAAAGATATGAAAGAATTTTATAGATGTGTAACGAATGGTAGAATTTACGAATTAATTGATGTGCCTTTCATTGGTACAGGATTGACTTTTTATCAATTCATGGATTTTTTTGATAAAAAGATGTATTTTGCCACAAATGGAAAATCGATTTTTGAAAAAAACGGAGATTATTCTAAAACCAAACAGAATTTTAGATTTTCAAAAAAATCTAATTTTCTTAATTATAATAATGAAACTTTACCATTTAAAATAAAAAATGATAAGGACACACTTTTTATAAAAATCGTTGAATAATTTGGATATTTGGCGCCATCATTTAATAAAATAATCGCTAAATATGATTAAAATATTTTTTTTATTTAAAACTTTTTTATAATTTTGTCGTATAATTGAAACTAAAAATGGAAAAAAACCATATTTATTATACAATATATAAATAAACAATGAAAAACATTAACGTAAATATCCTTCTCCTGTCTGTTTTAGGCCTATTGTTAGGAAACTATGGGACCAGGTTTTTATGCTTAATGAAATAACGTGTTTATTTTATATTTTTCGAAAAACCCGGTCTCAAAAAAGACTGGGTTTTTTATTTGTTCTTTGAAATATTTTAATACCGGATGGTGAAATGAATCAAATGCTCAGAAAAGAAAATTTGCGATAGTAAACTTATCTTATTTCGGCAAAGTCCTAGTAGCCCAATTGGTAGAGGCGATATCTTGAGGGGGTATACAGGTGTGGTTTCGAATACCACCTAGGACACATCGAATCATTCCATAGTGAGATTCATTCTTCAAAAGAAGAAACTATTTATAAAGAATCTAAAAAATTATTTTTAAAATATAAAAATAGTCAATCTTGTGAAAAATGTGGTTATAATAAATCTAATGATTCTTTATCATTTCATCATATTAGAGATAAAATTAAAGGAATAGGTGGATGTAGAAATTCAAATACAGATATAATTAAAGACTATATAATGGAAGAGCTAGATAAATGTATAATATTATGTAACAATTGCCATACTGAAGAACATTCCGATTTAGATTTTTTTGAAAAAAATAAAGAAGAAATAATTTTGAAATCCAATAATTTAAAAAGATTATCTCAAAAAATTAATAGAAACGAAGTCAAAAAAATGTATGAAAATGGTATGAATCAAAAAGAAATATCTACATTTTTTAATTGTTCAAAAAGCACAATATCAGAAATAATTAAAGAGTTAAATATAAATAAGGAATATAGAATTGATTACGAAGCGGTAAAGGATTTATATAATAAAGGATTAAAATCTATTGAAATATCAAGAATGTTAAAGATAAATAGTAATACTATTTATTCTGTTATAAAAAAATTAAAAATGAATAAAAAATAAGCCGAAATGTTGGAATTGGTAGACAAACATCACTCAAAATGATGCGCTCTTGAAGGGCATGAAGGTTCGAGTCCTTTTTTCGGCACAAAAATCGCCCTTGTGATGAAACTGGGAGACATACGACACTTAGGATGTCGCGTTCGCAAGAATATGTAGGTTCGAATCCTATCAAGGGCACAAATGAAAAATAATAAAACAATTAAAAATGGATAATAAAAAACACACATTGGATGAAAGATTGAACGGCATAAACGACAATTGCTCGCTTTCTAAACATGAAATAGAAAAATGTTTTGGATATTATGGTATGGTTGGGGATGTTGCTTGTGATACAAGAAAAAGATATGATTTTAAAGAAGGAGATGTCTTTAAATTATGTCGTTATTTCAAAAATATATAAACTATTAATATTTTCTATTATATAAAAGAAGTTCTTTGAAAAAAATTAAATGCCGAAGTGATGGAATTTGTGGTATACATGCGGCTCTTAAAAAGCCGTGCTCAGGTGAGCATACGGGTTCGACTCCCGTCTTCGGCACAAAATTTCCATCTTTTCATTTTATATTTTTCATTCAAAATTGAATATAAAAAATTTACCTTTTTTCTTGATTGGATGAATATGTCCATAACACCATTTTTTCTTGTTCTAATTTTATGTTCAATATTATAATATTTTAAGCAATCACTAAACATATTCATTATTTGAATCGATTTATTTGTAAATTCATATCTAGGATATTTATTTTAGCTAAATAAAATGAACCATCTAATGTTTTTTATTGTATATATAAAAATATTTAAGTCAATTCTTATTATTTTTTTCGTCACATAAAATAAAACAAAACTCTTATTTTTTTTTCATATAAATTAAAAAATTAAAAAAAAATAAATGGACGCTAAAGAATTTTTGAATTCTTATTTAGAAAACAATGAAAAATTTAAACAATCAGTTATATATGTTTATTGTGATGATATAATAGAAATAATGGAAAAATATAAAGATATGAAGATTATAGAAATAATAGACGAATGTAAAGAAAAATTTAAATAAATGATTAAATTAAAACGATATGAAAATTAAAAAATTTAAAAACGACAAAAAAATACCACAAAAAAGTGGATGGTATTGGATTTTAATTAAAGGATATGATAGACCAACACCTTGTTATTATGAAGGACCAGATTCATTTTCCTCGTATGAGGAAGGTGACGAATGCTTCTTACCTGGCGGTATGGGAGATTCTTCAAGTAATGGTATATATATGGATGAAATTGAAAGAATAGGACCTGAGATAGAAGTGCCTGTTTTTTAATTTTAAATGACTGATTTTGAAACAAATGTAAAGAAAAATTTAATGTTGGAGCGCCAAAAGAATTCTTTGGATTTATTAATGATGTATTAATAGAATCTCGAAAAGATATAAAGATGTTTGGCGAAGATTCACATAAATTCTATCTAGTTTATTCATATATGAAAATATATATAAAAAACTATATTTAAATTTTTGAATATATAAGATTATGAAATTTAATCAATTTTGGACAAAAGAAGTGAATGATAAATATCGTCAGTTAATAAAAGAACGCAAAACTTATGACGAAATAGTTAAGGAGTTAGGCGACGCTATTAATTATCATCCAGATGGAAAATTCAAACATTCAATACCGAGATATAGCGAATTTGAAAATCTAGTGAATGAGATAAAATTTAATCCAAAATATATTTCTTATTTTGTTAATCCTATAGAATCGCCAAGATATAAAAATTTGACTGATTTCGAATATCATTTTACCATTAATAACACAGATTATGTTCTTTTATTAGAGACAATTTTTGATAATGTCCCAGAGTTAAAAAATTATAAAATGTATAATGTGGCATTTACGACAGAAGAGCAATATAGAAAATATATCATCTATTTGGATAGATTTATACGAAATAATGATGTTCGATTTTCAGAGTTAAGAAACATTTTCGAAAGAGAAACAAATAAAGGAGATATTATAAAGATATTCAATGCTATATCATATATTCTATCTAAAGAAATAGAAAAAATGAGTAAACCGGTTGTTCTAATAATAGATGAAACAGAAAATAAAAAGAAGATAAATTTCTATAAAAAATCAATTGAAGATTCTTTTAAAAATTATGAGATTCTTCACATAAACAATACTTATTATTTTAAAATATTGTAAAATATTTTATTTCAATTTTTTATTCATCTAATTAATTTTTTACTCTGTTTCTCAAAAAACATAGTGCCTTTATAAGAAAAAGGATTTATATTCGGATTGGTTTCATCCAAATTTTCTTTTTTCTTATATTTCTTTGGGAGGCTGAGCCAACTTTTTATTTTCTTAAAAATTTTCATTTTTTAGCGTAAGTTTCCAAATAATTTTTATACGTCATTTCTATGCCATCTTCCAGTGGTATCTTATATCTCCACCCCAAAGAATTAATCAAACTGACATCAAGTTGTTTCTTTGGTGTTCCATCTGGTTTTGTTGTGTCCCATACTATTTTTCCTTCATAACCAACAATATCTTTAATAATATAAGCTATTTCCTCTAATGTCTGGTCTTTGCCAGTTCCTATATTTATTTGCGATATTCCACTATCATATATGTCTTTACTATTAACATCATTCATAACAAAAAGGCAGGCATCGGCCGCGTCATCGACATGCATAAATTCTCTATATGGTGAGCCGCTTCCCCACAATTTTAAATAAGTGTCTTTTCCATCTTCAAATATACCATGTTTGTTAAGAAATTCTACTACATCTTCCTTTTTCATTTTCAAATCTTTCATTAAATTCTCACAATCATTGTTGTGATATAGTTTTGCTAGATGAATTTTTCTTATCATCGCTGGCAGCACGTGAGATGTTTCCAGATTGTAATTATCGTTATTTCCGAAGAGGTTGGTTGGCATCACAGAAATATAATCACAACCATATTGTTTATAATAACTTTCACATAATTTTATACCAGCTATTTTCGCAACAGCATATGGCTCATTTGTTTTTTCTAGCTCGCTAGTTAATAAATATTCTTCTTTTATTGGTTGAGGACATTCACGAGGATAAATGCAGCTACTACCTAAATAGAGTATTTTCTTAACACCGCTCAAATAAGCTGAATGTATAACATTGCATTCTATGATTAAATTATTATATATGAACTCTGCTCTATATGTGTTATTGGCATATATACCACCGACCTTGGCTGCCGCAACAAAAACATATTCAGGTCTATTTTTCATAAAAAATTCCAGAGTCGCATTTTGATTTGACAAATCCAGCTCTTCATGTGTGCGAGTTATTATGTTTTCATATCCTTCTTTTTTTAACTTTCTTAGAATTGCCGAGCCAACCATACCACTATGACCAGCTACAAAAATTTTTGAATCTTTATTCATTTCTATTTTTCTTTATTTTTTTATAATTACCTGTCAAAGAAAACCACTAAATCTTTAGTTTAGTTGATGAATTTGACAAAAAATGACTCAAATTATTTAATATATACATTTAACTAGAAATAGTTTAAAGTTCTTTGACGTGATGATATATGGTTCTGGATCAAAAACTTGATCCAGGTAAAATCATAAAAGTAGTCAGCGAAAACCAAGCATTAATGACTTAATTTTAACATCGTCTTGTACGATGCCGCTATGCCTCCCCTTGAAAAACAGGATGTGCCAATGCGAAAACAACAAACAACATTATTGGTTTTTTTAAGACCGATCGGCTGGAACTGCCGATTACGAGCGTGGAGCAAAAATAAGACCGGACTTGTCCGGCACAAGCTTTGAAGCGCTTAAAAAAAAGGAACATTCGTGTTCCAGAAACCACCACATCTTTTAGTGTAGTGGTAGTTCATTTATTGAATAAACTTATATTTCATTCTTCTGTTTGTCCAAATTATCCATATTCTCGGGAACAATATAATAATATTCCCAATGTCCGTGATTACAGAGATTACAATCTTTTTCATATTCTCTATGCATCGAGCATATAGATATCCATAATTGTTTTTTAATGAATTTATATCTAGTTCTCAAATCTTTTCTTAATTTAATTTTGCATATTCATCTATATCATCGTCATCTTCATCATTTATGCCGCACTCTTTACATTGGTCAAAAAGCAGATCAACTGGAAACAGCTCCCACAACTCCTCATCATCTACAATTTTTAATAATTTCTTTAATCTTTCAAATTCATTATTTTCCCAACTACCATCTTTTGGTATCGAGCCAGCTTCTAAATAATGACAATAAGGCAAATGAATTTCTCCTTCGCCATCTTTAAATATTCTGTAATCATAATAGGGGCAAAGCTCTATATTTAAAGCATTGTTATTATTATCATAACTTATTGGTATATAACAATATGAGCCAGTTGGTATAATCTCCTCATCTTTTGAGTTTAATTTTTTACTTTTTTCGACAAGAAATTTAAAGCATTTTCTACATAACGGCATATAACTATCATTTCCACCAACCATAATTTGATCACCATTTTCTACAATATCTTTTTTATATTTAAAATCATTTTTCATATAACGAGCATTAACAATAGCTTTCTTCTCACCACATTCATAACAAATCGTTTTTAGCTCTTCTATTGAATCAGCTATTGACATAAGAGTTATAGATGCTGGAAATCCTTCCATTTGAAAATCTGATCTCAGCCCATAGCAAACAACAGGTATCTCCAATTTATCAACAATATCGGCTAATTCAAAAACCTGTTTCTTGGTTAAAAATTGTGATTCATCTACCAAAATACATGCTGGCATCTCTTCCATTTTATCTACAATTTCATAAATATTTGTGTCGTCATCAACCGCTATTGCATCTTTTGATATACCAATTCTAGATGTTATTTTACCAACGCCATAACGATTATCTTTTGCCGACGTTAAACAAACGGTCTTTAATCCAGTTTCTTCGTAGTTGTGCGAAACTTTCAGCAAATCAATTGATTTACCAGCGTTCATGGTTGAGTATCTAAAGTATAGTTTAGCCATTTATTTATAAATTTATTTTTTCAAATTCGTCATCTTTTACCAATTTTATAGTATACATGTGAGTATTATCATAAATATCCACGCCATCATATGATATTTCTTTATTTTTAAATTTATGTTTCAACTTTGTAAGTATTTTGTTTTTAGAAAATATCCAACAAAACTTTATATTTATTCTACATCTCTCTATATCAAGATCTGATAAAATATCGGCTATATATGAATAATCAACATCTTTAAATGTTGGCATACTATAAAAATATCTTTTATTATTTTTTATAATTTCCATAATTTCATTTTTTCTTTTATCTTTTCATCAATATTCTTCATTTTAAAAGATTTTTTTAGTTCGTTATTTTTCTGTATTCTGGTAACTGATCAAATAATTCTCCATCAACAATAATATTATTTTCATAACCTTCTTCTAATCCTAAATATCTATGAACTAATTGATTGACGACAATATAATCTGTATCTATTCTTTGATTATGTAAATAATGAATCGCTTCCTCTAGCTCCTTTTTGTCCTTTAAAGTTGGAACTACTATTTTAAATTTAGTCCAATCAATTTTTGAAAATTCTTCATTCGTTAACTCATCATCATGTTTTCTCTTTGAATCATTTTCAGGATTCTTATAATCATCATACCTTTTCATTAAGTATCCATCCTTTAATAATTTGTTATATTTTTTTACTTTTTTCATTTTAAAAGTCCTTTATATAAATTCAATTTTTTTAAAGCTTTTATTTCACCTGAATTAAAATCTCCAGCCAATTCACTACCATACATATCCCAAGCCCCTTTACTATATTCACATTGTTTTTGATATTCTTTTTCAAGTTCTGGTACGGATGTTTCTATATCAGTTTTAAAATGTTCTTTTAAAATGTGCTTCAATTTTAAATCAAATTCTTCACAACATTTTGTTCTAGTGTTAATTGAATCCACAACAGAATAGTCTTTTTTCGACAAATTCTTTTCCAATAATTTTTTATTCGATTTTATTTCTGATGAGTTATCATCGTAGATTTTCATCAAGTCGTTAAACAATTTACTCATTTTTTATTTTTATTTTTTAATAATTTTCAATCTCGGCTATAACTTTATCAATTTGTCTTCCAAGTTCTAGTGGCAAAGATTGGGCCCTGCATGCTTCGAGCAACGCTTTCATTTTCATAGAAATTTGTAAAAGTTGAGCTATATCATTCTCAAACGATTTTGATGTTTTTGTGTTTATTTTATCTAACTGTCTTTTTAATTTTTCGTTTTCAGAGCGCAGATATTCAAGCTCATAATTTATGTCGCCACTACTACTTTTTTTCATCGAAATTGAATTTTTCTTTTATATAAAGAAAAAACCAGCGAATGTTTAATTTTTTACTTTATAAAAGTATTCGGTTTCTGGTCTTATCTTTTCATAAAATTCGCCAGTAATATCTTTCCAATTGACATCTTTTAAACGATTAAATCCAGTTAACGTATTCAATATACAATCTTCTATATAATCGTCATATACTTCAAAATCCCCCCTTTCACTAATTTCAAGAGCAAAATCTATTGGTAATGTGCCTAGCCTTATTTTTCTCCATCTATCATCATAATAGTCTAAATGCAAATCATATTGCTGATATCCAACTCTATCTTGATATATTCTAATATATTTCAGATTTTCTGGTAAGTATTCTTTCAAGATTTGTAAAATCTTATCCAATGAATTGAATTCTATGAAATTTTTAAATTCATCATATTTTCTAAGTGCCATTCTATTTTTATTATTTTTTATATTTATTTTTCTTCTTTGTTATCTTCATCATTAAAGCCATATCAGTGCTCAATTGATCAATTTTGTCATTCATTTTTTTAACTTTATCTTCTAACTTTATGAAGGCCTTGGCTAATCCTTTTTCATCATATGTTGTGAAATCAGGAGTTTCTTGCTCGTTTATTCTTTTCATTTTCATTTTCATTTTATTTTTTTTTTTAGATTTCATCTTCTTCTATATAACCTCTTTCTATTGCGTTATCCAATAAATTTAATATTTCTTTTAAGATTTTTTTATCCAACTCTTCATATTCAACGTCATATTCATTTCCAACATCTTCATATTTATAGCCACCATATGGCACGACGCCAACGGATTCCTCATATAAATATTCTATAAGATGGATTTCTCGCCTTCTTTCAATAAAAACAGGAGAAGAATCCGCCTCCAAATCAGCCATTGAGAGACTTCCCCCATATTTTTCAACTTTATTTTTTATATTGATTATTAAATCTGATTTAGAATCCTTTTTAACTTTTTCATCTTTCCCAAAAAGATCCTCATCAGATAAATCCTCAAAATCAAATCGCTCAAATTTTTTCAAATTGTTCATATTTAATTTATTTTTTTCAATATACTAAATTTCAAATTCCATCCATGCCCTTTTGGTATATTATTTACCGAAAACATGTGACCATTAACATCATCATCGAAACAAATATGATAATACCCATCTGTATAATATTCAACAACGGTTCCAATTTTATTTATAATATTATAATTGTAATCTGAATGATAAAAACAAACGACTCTATCGCCGGCTTTAAATTCAGGTCCATTCTTTCCAAATATCAAGGTATCATCATAAGGTCCTTTGTTCGATTCTTTCCCAAAAATCTCCTCGTCTGATAGATCTTCAAAATCAAATTGTTCGTATAGTTTTAAAAATATCATTTATTCATTATCATTTTTTAAAATCCCTAAGTCTATATAACCATTTTTTATTGCTTCATCTATCAAATACAATATTTCTTTTAAATTTTCTTCCGTCAAATTTTCATAACTCGTTTCATATCCATCAATTTCATCCTCAAAATCATATCCGCTATATACCATAATCCAAACGGTTTCAGGATATAATTGTTCTATGACAGACACATCTATTTCATCATTATACACGCAAGGGTCTATTGCAAAATCCCGTATCGAAAGATTACCATATTTCTCAATTTTATTTTTTATATCTATTATTAATTTTGATTTTTTATCTTCACCGAAAAGTTCTTCATCAGATAGATCATCAAAATTAAATTGTTCAAATTTTTTCAAATAGCTAAATTTATCCACCATTGGAAATCTCAAAGGCTCTTCTAAAACAATAACTTTTCTCTTGAATCGATTAATTTCATTACCAGTTATCAAATTTGTTTCTAGTATCAACTTATTCTCTTTTATTTTATTTATAACTATTCTAAATAAGTTGTCTTCTGTTTTTCTCAAAACGTCATTTAAATATTTTTGTATATCATTCGCATAATCAATGTTATTAGCATCATCGTCATAGAAATCAACTTTTTGATACCAATCTTGTTTTTCATTTGAAAATTTACCATCAATTATTTTAAATCCTATCAGGTGCTCCAATAAAACTTTTACTTTGCTGTAATAATCGTGTCCGAGTCGGAGACCGTTGCCCATGAAAAATATCTTACTTATTTCTATACCAATTTTTTTAAGTTCGATTCTCAATCTGTTCAATAAATCAGCGTGAGTTTTTTGATTGGATCTCGCTGTCAAAACTCCTATTTCAATAAATTTGTTATATCTTAAATGCTCAATATTTTTTACAAAGACCTCAATTTCTTTTTTATCCAATTCTTCTTTTTTAACCAGTGGTATAAAGGATATACCAAATCTTTCAACATTTTCAGTATTGGCTTTCTTTTTTAAAATATCAAAAAGATCTTTGCTTATATAAAATTTTTGTCCATTGTAATTCAGTGCAATATCATCCTTGACATACATCTTATTTTTTATCATTGTGAATTCAACTTTGTCCAACTCAACAAGTGGTTTATTTGGTTTTTCTTTATCTATTATCCAAATATATTCATCCTTTATTCTCCATAAAGTATCATCTAAATCAAAAAAAGCTATTTCTTTCATATTTGCTCTTTCTTTTTATGCCAAGGCAAGTCGCCTATTTTTATTTTTTGTTTAAATCTTCTGACAATTATATTTTCATCCACTTCTTCTTCATCTAAATAAAAAACTCTATGAAAATCTGGATGCAGACATAAATCATCTACGGCGGTTCTCATTATTTCAACAAATTCATCTAAAACTTCTTCTATGTAGTAATCAAAAAGATCATCCTGCTCTTCATTTTCTAGCCCTACGGTTAATTCATCAACTAGAGATTTATCTTTTTCCGCTTGAGCAGTTATATAATTGGATATATCAGCAAAGCTACTTTGAATATCAAATTTTAATGTTTCCCCGTTATCATAATATTCGATAATTATTACGTCATAAATATCTATGTAAAAACCTGGTATAGAGTTTGTTGGAGAGCTAATATATGGAACGGTGCTCAATTCTTCTTTTATTCTCAAACAAAAATCCGATGCATCATCTGGTAATTTATCTTTTATTTGATCAAAGTATCCCTCAATGGAAGGATATACAGAAGATTCATCTAGTTTGTCAAATTTTTTTATAAATTTCATTTAAATAGACAATATTTTTTCTACATATATATAAAATTAAAAAAATGTAAAATGTTATTTTATAAAATTTTTTATTGACGGAAGACCCAACCCAGTGTCAGTAGAAGCTATTATTTTTTTACCACCATTCTTTGTTATAACACTAAAGTTTTTTTCTGTAATTGGCATTATAAATCCCTTTGGATTATAATAATATCCACCCGCTTCATTCACTTTTTTTTCTGACAACAAATAATAGTGCCCGTTATGTTCGATTAATTGATTCATTTTTAAAAATCATCCATTTCATCTTCAAAGAAATTATCTTCTTCTTTGTTCGGCGCTCTTAACTCGAAACGATTTGAATTGAAAAAGAACTTTTCGCCGTTCCTATCAAATCCCAAATATAAATTACCATTCTCATTCACTTCGATTACATCAAATCTTCCATAAGTCATTAAAAAATCATAAGCTTCATCTGGTAATTTGCCCTGTTTTGTTTTTTTCAACGTTAAAACATCGCCAACATTGAATATTTTTTTTGGTTTCTTTTCTTTTTTGGGTTGTTCTTTTGAAGGCTCATCAGGATGTTCTAAACCTAAAAATTCATCTAAATCTTTCTTTTTTAAATCTTCTTCTTCTTTCGCTTCTTTTTCCCTCATTTTTTTCATAAACTTTTTGAAGTCATCACCATCATCATAATCATAATCATAACCGTATATAGCCATAGTATTTTTTTTATTTTTATATATTAATAATTATTGATAGTTTAAACAAAATATTCAAAAAAAGATATATTGATTATGAACAATAATAGTGTTGTTGTGATGACATCTCATCCGAATTATAGCAGTATAGAGGATATCACAAAAGAAGCCGTAGAATCGTTTAAAAACAACAATAAACCAGTTATATTGTGTTCGCATACGCCAGTTTCTAAAGACATACAAAATTTAGCAAATTATACGATTTATGATAAAAATAATCCACTGATAAGACACGATTATTTCACTCAAAGTTGGTTCGATTGCGATGAATATTACGCTCTAATCAATTTGACAAAAAATGACAATAATTTCAATCACGCTTTGGGGGTCTATTTGAATTATTATAATGGTCTAATAGCCGCCAAGTCAATGGGTTATGAAACAGCCATATGTTCAAATTTTGATCTAATATTTTCGGCCGAAGACATACAACTTATAGATTCTAAAATCGATGAAATGTATAGAAGTGGTAAAAAAGCCTTTTTTATGAGCACTCCCGAGCAAGAGGGCATTCACTATAAAACAATATTTTTCATAACAAATGTCGAATGGTTTTTAAATAAATTTGTCTATATATCAAATGAAAAAATATACAGCGAAGAAATAAAAAAAGTTGGCTCAAATACAAATTGTTTAGAAAATTTCGTTTATCATTCTTTAAAGAACTATAAAAATGAAATATTACTTCAACAAATAAATGAAAAAGATCTGTTTAGAAGAAGTAAAATAAATATATTTTCTCTAATTGAATATGCGACTGTTCTACCAATAGAAAATGACGAAGAAAAGTTTGTAGTGTGGTTCAGCTCTTCAAATAAAATTGATAATAGAAAATTGTTTATAATTATATACAGAAACAATAAATTTTATGATATTGTTGATCAAGTTATAAGTCATGAGTTTAGATATTATAAAACATTGGAATATAATAATGGCGATAAATATGAAATAAGATTTGTTGTAAAGAATGATGGAAATGAAATATTGAAAGATAAAATAATAGTTGTTGATAATAAAGTATTTAGAGAAATAAAAACATATGGAAAATTTATAAAAAAATAATAAAAAACTATGACACCAAAAGATTACTTTATTAGAATATGGTTGGAACTGAAAACCAGATATAGACTTTGTTTTAATATAACAGAGCGAGGTAATGATTTGAATATACCGAGTGATTATAATTTAGTATTTGATGAAAATTTCAGCGGGGATTATAATTTAAATTGGTTTCCGCATATGGATTGGGGGCAGCCTTATAATCCATCTGATCCAAAAGTCTGGTTTGATGAAGATCAACTTTTTAAAACATATGAAGGCATGAATTTATCGGCATCTGTCAAACCTAAATATTTTGAAGCAATATCAACAACTATACCAAATGCTATCGGATTATTGATGACAAAAAATTCTTGGAAATATGGAATATTTCATTTTAAAGCTAAATTACCAAGTGGTGAATGGTTATGGCCAGCTCTTTGGTTCACGGGTCGTTGGAACTGGCCACCAGAAATTGATATGGTTGAAGCTTGGACAGAATATACAAATGATTATAAAAAAAATCGTCATATAACAACAAACGTTCATTATAAAGGAGATGATGGCGAACATAAAATGTATGGCACTTATTGGCATAGAATGCCTAATGAAGTAACGAAAGAATTTATAGATTATGATATTTGGTGGGAACAAGATTTCATAAAGATATATTATAATGGTTATCTTGTTTTATATGTAACTGGAAAGGAAGTGTTAGATGGAATGTTCGAAGATATGAGAATTATAATAAACAATAGTGTTGAAGAATATTTTGAAGGTGAATTAAGCCCGCTTGTTGTTCAAGAAATAAAGGTCTATCAAAAAAATTAATTTTTTTTTAATATATAAATAAAAAATAATTCAAAAAATATGAAAAAAATTAACAAATTTAATCAATTTAGTTTGAACGAGCAAGTTGATGATGATCCAGGGGCATCAATTCGAGAATACAATCAATTACTGAGAAGTGTTCTTCAAAGTAAAAATTATGTGTCAGATGGAGTTTATGATATCAGCGAATTGGATTATTGTGATCCAGCCATAGGATGGAGACCAAAAAAAAGTTTGATAGAAAAAAAATTCAATGAGTTAAAATATTTTATTGAAAAATATCCAAATTTTGCTGTTGCCAAAGCATATCAAACAGAGTATCCACTTTTAATTTCTGAAATGCCAACAAAACAAATTAAATATATTGGATCTGGATTTAACCACGGCTCGAACAATATCATCGACAACTGTCCGAAAAGAATATTGATATGTGGCGAAGATGATTAATTAAAACATTTCATCTTTTGCGATATATTTATATTTATGGATATGAAAAAATGGAACGAATTCGTCAATGAAAATATTGATTATAAATTGAAGAAAACGATTTCTATAATTTATTCAAAAATTGTCAATTTAGTAAATCTGGGCCATAACTTTTTCAGGATATCAACTGATGTTTTCGATGATATTAAACTTAACATATTTTTCTATGAAAATAATATAGGAACTTATGAATCAAATTGTAACGCTATTTATGTAGCTTCTTTGGGAGATGAAATCGAAATAAACATCACTATATTAGACAATCAAGTGGATTATAATAAGTTAATATCTTCTATATCCCATGAATTAAAACATGTTTATGACGCAATAACTGACGATGATATTCATAGTTTTTTAAATGTCGGTCCTATAAACAATTTAAAAAATCACTTTAGAAATAATCCATATATGGAATTTATTCATTTAGTTTATTTGAGTTTAAAACATGAAAAAGAAGCAAGACATCATATGATATATGACATGTTAAGATGGTTAAAAACATACGACAAACAACAGTTAATAGAAGAATATAAAAAAACATATATTTATAAAGCTCTTCTACAATTAAAAGATTTTAATCATTTGGATTTTATTAATAAATTTGATTATGATGATTTGTTTAATTATACTAATATATTCTTAGATGAATTAAACATGAAGAAAATTAAAAATAAAGACGAATTGATAAATTTTTATCAAAATTATGAAATTATTTTTCACGAAATATCAAAAGAATATTTGCAGAAAGCATCCGATATTATTGATGAGTTGATAATAGATAAAAAACCTTACATGGAAAAAATAAATTTATCTGTTTTTAAAAATACTAAAAATGAAAATTACTTGATTGATATTTTAAAAAAACAAATATCAAACTTTTCAGTTATAATTTAGTAAAATTCCATTTTTCATTCTAATATATATGCCTTATCTTTGTATCAATTATGGACTATAAAGCAAAAATAGAATCAATGAAGCCTTTCGTAGAAAAGCTTATACTCTACTTAGAAAAGAAGGGCATAGAATTCTATTGGACGGACGAAGATGGATACGATAATGTTGTTTTGGTTAAAGGAGATAAAATGAAAAAAATAGCTTATTCTTGTTTTTATAGATTTTCTGGCATATCATCATTCGTAGATGAGGATGAAAAAAAGAATATAATATTTGTTAGAGTCACGGACGATATGTATATTAATTCATATCAAAAGAAAATAATTGATATGGTTTTCTCGGAGAATTAAACTCCATACTTCTTTTTATTTCTATCTATTTCAGATTTCAATAATTTTATTTCATCATCAAAAGCCTTCAACTTATTTTGTTGGGCTAATATTTTTTGATTTTGCTCTTCAATAAATTTCTGTTGATTTGCCTTATTATTTGGATCTGATGGATTGTCTGGCATCATATCTCTTTGAATGTTTTGTAGTTTTGTAATCTCACCACTTATATCGGCTTTTTGTTTATTTAAAAATTCCATTTTTCTCTGTATATCTGTGATTTTCAATTTACTAAGTTTTTGTAAATCTCCTTCATCTTTGATATTTTTTTCATCTTCTGCTGTTTCCATATCCAACTCAAGCTTGTTTTTATAATCTTGGGCGGTTATGATTTCCTCGTTAATCCAATTATCAAATTTCTTTAAATGTTTCATTTTTATTTATATTTTTTTAAATTTTTTTTCGTTATATAATACGTCCTGCGACCAATTATTATTAAAATTTAAACCCCTTACAAGTCTATCATGAACCAATACTGGATGTATCCCCTTTACCACAAAAATATCACCAGTATCAAGAACTGTTTGACCATAATAATAATACCCTATTTCATGTTGTATAATTTTGGCCTCATTTCTATCTATGAGCATAACTTTATCCCTGATTTCTATTTTTCCTCCTCTATATGGCTTCCTTTCCTCGCCCCAAGGATCGTCTTCATTATTAAATTGTTCATATAGTTTCAAATGGTTCATATAATATATTTAATACTTTTTTCTATACAATAATTTCTTAAATAATTTTTATATTCATCTGAAAAAGAATTATTAGAACAATATAACCCTTTAAGATTTATCAAGTTCTCTACTCCCCCAAGACTGGTCAGAGAATTATAAGAACAATTTAACCATTCAAGATTTATCAAGTTTTCTATTCCATCGAGACTAACAAGAGAATTATTAAAGCAATGTAACTCTTTAAGATTTATCAAGTTCTCTACTCCCCCAAGACTGGTCAGAGAATTATTATAACAATTAATTACCTTTATGGTTAGCGGATCTTCAAGATCGTCATATTCTTCATCTTCAAGATCTCTATTTCCATATTTATCTCTAAACCACTCACTAAATGTGTATTTTCTTGGTGCGTCCTCACCCCAAGGATCATCTTCATCTAGATTAAATTGTTCATATAGTTTCAAATAAATCATTCATTCGTTTCTTATTTTTGCTCGTTTAAATAATCAGCTATATCATTCAGGCTTTTAAAAGTTTTTCCACCATTTTTATTTACCATTTTTTCAACAGCCTTTAATGATTTCATTTGGACTTCATCAAAAGTATAATTATCATCACTCAACAAAAAACAAAAAATAGTTTTATCTGGATTTTTATTTGAATCATCTACGACTTCAGCTATACTATAAACACCTGTCATTCTTGGAGTTATGACATATAATAAATAATCACATATTTCTCTTTGTCTGAGCTCTTCTTTATATGCTTTCTCATCCCAATCATCAACAACTGGATTAAAATAATCAATTTTTAATTTCTTTATTAATTTATCTCTCCAAGACGACTCATTACAAGTTCCACCCAAAAAAACTTTTTCAATTTTATTATTCTCATTTATCTGACTAAATTTTATCATAACATCTAATTTTTTATGGAGTCGGAGCAGGAGCATGTAAATCTATGGACTGCACTTTTACTCGCGGAGTAAAAATATTTTTATTATCAACCCTTATAAATGATATAGTATCTCCCTGTTTTACTTGAGAAGCTGAAACATAACCATTCTGAGTTTTTATTTTCCAATTATGTGTTTTATAACTACTACTTATGTCCGATATCCTTTTATTTTTCAACACTTTTCTATTAGTTGATATAAATTGATTTATGAACTGATAGTCTGTATTACCAGAGTACGTTTGACCACTATAATCTGTCAAAAGTTTAGAATTTCGATCATTTTTCATTCCATTTTCCCATTTGGGTATAATTCGTAAGACTCTGTCAACGTCTTTCAATCCATATTGTGGAATAAAATATTTATTTACTGCATCATCACTGCTCTTTATCTTATAATTATTCAAACCATGTGTATATGAACCGGAGAAATTTAAATTATAAGTAACTCCATTCATATCTTCTATTGTGATACACTGACCCTCGCCACTTCCTCCACCACTTCCTCCACCACTAATCTTAGATTTTAGATCATTTAACTTAATATATCTATTAAAATAATTAGGAATTTTCGGAGCAGGTGGAGCAGGTGGAGCAGGAGGATTAGTAACCTCTTCGTATATTCTTATAAATTCAGAAAATTTTATCATTTTTTATATTTATTTTTTTTATGTAAATTTGTAAAAACGCATATGATCACCATCAATTATCCATTTTGATTTAGATACTGTAAATTTATCAAAAAATTCATCTATATTATTAGATTCAAAAGTTGCGAAATGGTTAAACATCATTGTTGTTGTGCTATTATTATACAAAGTCTTATATGATATATCGAACACCCCGTTACTTGGAGTTATGTCTTTTGCTCGTTGATTTTTTAACACCTTAACAGATAATTGTGGCGGGTGATTAGCGAGTTCATATGCAGTAGTAGAATTTCGATCATATTCTAAAACTATTCTAATTTCATTAACACTACCAGTTTTTATTCTATCCATACCTGGTGCAAGAAAATAAATTCCGCTTAATGTTCGTTCCGTTATTGTATGATTTATTCCCAAATCTTTATTAATTTCTTGATTATATATCTCGGTTGCTGGTTTCCCTCCTGCTTTTGGTGGATATTGAAAACCATATTCTTTGAATTTAGAATGATCAGTTATTTTATCATCTTTCAATTTATCGAGATTTATATTACCAATATATTTATATGCTGTAAGGCCTTGACCGACATTAGCGTTTAATTCAAAAACTAAATAATAAATCTTATTGGACATTGACACGGACGCTAACACTTGTTGGTTTTGTCCAAGATTTGGTGGTTTTGGACACTCCCCTACTAATTTTAATCCATATGAGCTATATTCTGATGTAATTACCACATCTCTCGTAAAAGTCTCCACTCCCTTTTTATAACCATCTAGAGCACTATCTCTTTTTCTAAGAGCATCCTGATAATTTAGTATTACAAATGGATCCACTTCGCTCATAATAAAGAAATATTGCCAATTACTCCTAACACTTTGAACTTTTTTCTCCCACACATGTTTTAAACTAGAATCTTCATCCCATAACGTCTTGCCCCCGCTAGAAGGAGTTATACCTTGATAAGTTGGGGTCTTTTTTATTCTATAAATAAATCTAGAAGCAGCATATTGAATATTAACAACGGATTCTTTATTAATGTAAGACGTGGCTTCCTTTTGATATGATTCATTTTTCGACCACACAGTGGTTAAAGCATCCCAAGCTATATCTTCAACTTTATGGATATCTTGTTTTGCTAAATATTCTCTTAAATTGACTTTTGAAATATTTTTAGAGTTTGTAGCCAAACAATCCCCTAAAATTTGTTCTATGGTAAGACTACTTATTTTACCAGATAATTTTTCATTAATTAAATAGTTTTCTTTTTTATCATAATGAAAATAAAATGACTCATTTATTTTTGTTATTATATCATCACATCTTTTCTTGACTTCAACATTATTACATTTGTTCATTTTATTTATGACTTCTTTTTCATTATCTGTTAATTTATAAGTTGGACAAATATCATTTGTTTTTATCCAATCCAGATAAGCCTTAATGTCATCTAAATGTTTGTTTATAGCTGCTTCTTCTGTTGTGAAATCTGATCCTGTTTCAGCATTTGGCACATAAGTGTCATTTAAATCTTTGAAAATCGCGTTTACTTTTATTTTATAATCACCTGTTGTTTTGTCGCGCTTCATCTCATTTAACACTTCTTCTTCTTCAGGAGTAAAAAAACCTGGTGTCACACCAGTTGGAACTGAGACAAAAAAATCATCAACATATTTTATTATATCTTGTAATGTATTTGATGTATCTGTATAATCAACATTCAATAATTCACATTTATATTTTATATTAGTCGATGCTCCACCGCCGCCGCCACCACCACTATCTTTTGTTGGTGTTGATCCTGTTTTTAAATCTATTTCTTTAACAGCACAAAATCTCAAAACACCAGCAAAATATTCATTTTCAAGTTTTTGCTTTAAATATTCTAATCTCAGAGCATCGATACCCTGCTTTAAATACCTCAATAAAGAGAAAATTCCTCTACCCACAAGAGATTCTGAAAATTTTGTTTTATTTGAAAATTCTTCTGGTATGTCGTTAGCTTCGAAAATAAATTCATTGAACGATGTGATATTTTTAAGTTTCATAAAAATTGTTTTAATTTTTTTTTATATATATTAAATATAAAATATCAAAAAAAAAAAATTAAAATATGAAAACATTTAAAAGATTTATAAATGAAGCCAATGTTTATGACAAACCAGATTATTCTTTTTATACAAAGGAATTGAATGTCGATGAATTTTTTGAATTATATAAAAAAAATTGTAAAGAATTTGATTGGCGACCAGAGGGATGAAAGGAGTAAATGGAGATTTTCATTTTGTGGAATCTTCAAAACACGAAGTTAGATTGCCATATGAATTTAATTTGTATATAATGATTCACGTTATTGATCAATCTGAAACTTGGAAAAAATTAGGTTATCCAAATAAATATAGATCAATTGATTTCACTATTAAAAAATGGCTAGGAGATTTCTATGGCAAAACATTTTATGTCATACCTTATGATGGAGCAAAAGTCGCTGTATCCAAAGGGCTACTCGGAAATAATATGCCGAATTTAACAAAAATTTTTAATCCACATAAAGATTCTTATCCTTTTTCTGATCCGACACCACAAATTTTCACAAAAGCTATAACTCAATGTTATGATAAAAATTTTCATAAAAAATTTGATTATAATGTTACAATAAATTGCATAAACGAGCTAAGCGACTTTTTAAAAAATAAAAATGTTAATGATATTACTGAAGAGGAAGGATCTATAATGAAACAAATAAAAATGGATATGGATAAAAGAAATATAAGTCTTTTAGAGATTTTAGATCTTTATTTCAATCCAATCGATAATGATATTAAATTATTGAAAGTAAATGAGTTGTATGATTTAAAAAAAGAACAAAATTGTGGTTGGACAGATTCAAATGCGTTACTCGTCGATGATCATGTTTACGCTCAAATAAAAAATAAATTCAATAATTTAAAATTTTAATTTACTCTGTAGCTCCATCGCCTTTTTTCCAGCCTTGTTTGGCTCTTAAAGCAAAAAGAAGCTCTGAATATTTTTCTCTATCAAAAGGAGTTTTACCTTTTAATTTATTCATCTGTTTCTTTATGTCTTTAATAGTTTTTTCAGAGTGCTCGCCAGTTTTTTTAACCTTCACTTTTTTGCTCCATTTTTCATAGAGCTTATCATCGAACTCCATTGATTCGATGATTTTTTTCATCTCTTTTTTTCCTTTTTTCTTTTTCGAATCTTTACATTCTTTGACATAATCTTCGAAATTGTTGAACCTTTTTTTCATTTTTTTCATATATATTAAATATAAAATATCAAAAATTTAAAAAAAAAGTTCTATTTAAGATTTTTTTTAAATAGAACTTTTTATAATTTCAAACGAATTTTAATCTTCGCCTTTTCCAAAGATCTTAAAGCGAAGCTATGTCTTTTCATTCGATGTCTCATTATATAATGAACTTCTTTCAATATATCTGATAAAAAATGAAATGATCCTTGTCTTATCCATTTGAAATTATAATACATTTCATAACCATAAAATCCGTATTTATAATCAGTAATTCTAATATCTTTTCTTATTTTGTGCAATAATTTCGTTTTCATTTTTTTTCAATTTTTCTAAGTTCTTTATTTTCAAAGGCTTTTAAAATTTCATTTTCTGTTAATAAATATGTTTCTATTTCCTTCACTCCAAGTCTTGAAGCTTTTTTCAGCCTGTGATTTCCATCAACAACAAAATAAATTCCTTCGCTATTCAATATAACTATGATTGGATATTCCAGACTAGAATTATTTATTCTATTCTCTTTTTCTTCAACAATGGCTATTTTGTGTTCGAGAGATAAATTTTTAAACAAAACCCATTCATCATTTGTATTTTCATCTTTAACATACGAGTTCGTCAAATCATCATCGAAAGTATATCCTATTAAATCACTGACTTTCATAGATCTGGTTTTGTAACCAGTGTCCATTATAAAGTCTAAGAGCTCGATTATATTGAACTCATAATATTTTCCATCGAGTTTTGCTGTTCCAATATTATTGATCATATCCAACAAAGATAATCATTAAAAATGAAAAAAAGAAAAAAGAGATCGATTATTCGCTCTCTTTTTTCTCATTTAATATTGCAATATTTGGGTCTATCTGTAAAGGTAGTTTTCTATCACTTATAATGGCTTTAACATTCCCTTCACAACCCAATCTATATATTTAGTTTCTTTTTATAAATTTTGCAATATAAAAATTGTTTTTATATGAAATTACTTCATTATCAAAGCAAACTGAATATTCACCTGTTTCTATTAAAGAATCATTTTTTAATTCCATAATAATATTGTGATATTTTATTTTTGTTTTAGGACACGAGGTAATAGCGCTGGTTTCAACTTCATAATCACTACAATATAGTTTATTATCTATCTGATTTGCAACAACTTTTATGTTTGGTGCTCCATACATAATAATTTCAATATGATCATTTACTCCTTTTATTGTTCTCATAACCGTTGTGGTATCCGAAAAATATCCAGTATAAACCATATTTTTTACATCGAATAGGTCTGGTCCACCAGCCCATTGACCAGAGAAATTCCACTCGTGCTCTTTGGAGCAAGATGTGAAAAGAAGTGTCATTAGGATAATAATAGCCAAGGATATGGCTGTCATAAGATTAGATTTGTCTTTCATAGTTTTTTTAGTTTTTACAAGTTAATAATATTTTATTTTATACTATTTTTCACATGAAAATATACAGCTCTTTTTGTTAATCCAAGTTTCAAAAATTTATCATATTCCAGATATTTCTTTCTATCAAAGATGCTCCATAGAAAAATATTGAACTTTTCTTTCTTTTTTAAATCTTTCATATTTTTTAAATTTAATTTCATTTAATATCCATTTTTTGACCACATGTGCCACAAACATACACTCCTTTGGCTGCTTTCAGCTCGTCTATAACGTGGTCGTGTTTAGCGAATTCTTTACCAAGTTTTGTTATCATAAATTCATCATCTGTTACTTGATGTATGAGCCCGTTATTGCCATTGTAAATGTTAGCGTTTCCAATAAATCGCCATCATGTTCAAAGTGGCTTTTAATTTTATCGTAGAACCATTCTACTGCTGTTTGTTTTATTTCTGACATTTTATGTTTGTTTTTAAGTTAATAATTCCGAAAGAAGGGCATCTATCATTCGCATATCGGCTAAAGCTTCAGCTATATCAGAGCCATTATTAACAGTAATTTCTACAAATGAAAGAACATCTTCTTTTGGCATTACTGCTGTTCCATATTTACTACAACCAATATATTGTGTTCGCATTGTTTAAGTCTTTTAATAATTAGTTCAACTTAATTAAACGTAATTGAGGATAGCCGGTAGTTATACACAATACTACATTCGTGTTTCAAATTAAGTTCTGTGTAAAAACTTTTTAAAAATTTCCCTACGCTTCCTTATAATATTGCGAATTTATAAATTGAACGTTTTTATTTTTAAAAAAACTTTCTGGTATTTCATCACCTAATGTTGCATATCCATATTTATCTACATCATTATAATTCAATTTATAATATGCAGTTTTTGTATCGCCATGTCTTTTTACATATAAAATACCTTTTTTTGTAAGTGGTTCTAATTCTGTTTTATCATCAGCATATCTTATGTTTGCAACTATAGTAGTTTCAATTTGTTCATTCAAAAACTGTTTCCAATTCTTAACCTTATTTATTTGTTCTCGCATTTCTTTACTCATAATTTTTACTTTATATATAAATATTTGAAATTAAATTTTCCACCACACATTTTTAAAAAGTTTTTATTCTTTATTCGTATCAACATTCTACCTTAATAAACCGTACTGTGTATAACAAGGTGTATATGTAATGTGAGGTTTAGTGGTATATTGGAGTTCATCATTCTAATCAATATTTGTGGTTAAGTCAAATTTAGTGTTTCAAATCTCACACTACATATACACCCAGCCGTTATACGCTATTTTAAGGACACAAAGTTCAAATCCGAACTTAATCCACACCCGAAGCAAAACCAAGATGTTTGAAACCACGCACCACTATTCTTTTCAGGTTTAAAATTAAAACGTTTATTCGGTATTAGCATTTGAATACCATTTTTATCAAACATCTTTCCTCGTTCAATACCTTCTAATGTAGTCAAAGGAAGTAAAAACATAAAAGGTTTTTTCAAATCATAAGCACGTTTCAAAAATTTATCTTTTAATGAATAAGGTGGGTTTGTAATTATCATATCATAATTTTCAGGTTCATATTTGAAAAAATCCTGTCCATCTTCAATATGTGATGTAATTACAGTATATCCAGCATCTTTCAATACTTCTACAATCTTACTTTCTTTAATTGCGGTACATTCCCAAATTGTTTTTACTTCCTTTGGTATGTATTTCAGTATCATTTCAACCGCTTCTTCGGGTGTGTATAGTTCGTCAAACGCACCTCTTTTACTAAAATCTTTTTTCTGTTCTAATAAACTCATGTTTTTTGTTTTAATTTTTAAGGACACAAAGAAAAAACAGCGTATAACAGCACATTGCCAAAAGTGGCGGTGTAGTGCTAAAATTGAAGTTCGTGCCTTGTATCATAATTTATTACTTTATTGAAAGTTCCTGATTCTAAATCGCCACCTTCGGCAATCTGCAAAACGCGCCATCCGAGTTCATCTGGTTCGCTCCAGTCTTCATTTCGTAACATATTATCTAAGTTATTAATGAGGTCTTGTTTTCTTTTTTCAAATTCGTCCATAGTTTTTATTATTTATTTTTTGATGATCTTATTATACATTGGTTATAATTATAGTCGGCTTCATTCAATCTATTATTATATTCATTGTAATCAATAAACCCAGCATTATATGAATTAATAGCCGATTGTATATCGGTTTTCAATTGCACTTCACACCGCATATATTCTTCAGCGGTTAATTCTTCTTTTTCGCAGGATGTTATAAAAAACAAACCTATAGTCATAATCATTAAGAACTTTTTCATATTATTTATTTTTTAAAAAGATTGTTTTATTATTTGTTTAAAATGTTGTTCATCAACAACAATTTCCTTTTCATTTGTATCATCAAACATTTTTTTAAAATATACTTCACCGTCATCAAACCATCGTTTTTCAAAAATGATCATCCACTCCGAAAGACATCAGCGTTTAAATGTTTAGCTAAGTTTTCAAAATATTCAAATCATCTTCATCTTCAATAAATGTCATATCATAAACACCATATTTCTTACATTTTTTTGCAATTTCATTCAATAATTGATATTCTGATTGTGAAAACATTAGATCGATCGTGACGGTGTGTTTAAATTTCAAATCTTTCTTTTTCATCCTATTCTCTTTTTTAATGTTATTTGATGTTTTTTTAGTTCGTTTACTTCTTTTATTAAATTGTTCATCATACTTTCAATTCTATTCAATATTTCATCATCTTCTTGATCTTCATCTTCTTCATTGATTTCTTCCACATCTTTTTGAATATCCTCAACATTTTCTTGAATGTCCTCAACATTTTCTTGAATGTCCTCAACATTTTCTTGAATGTCCTCAACATTTTCTTGAATATCTTCAATTTCATCTACGACAGATGTTAATTTATTTGATTGTATATTAACGCCCATTTGAATAAAAATTGATAAATATATTGCTTCGAGCGAGACGATCGTAGTTAAAACAAGTAATATATCCTCTATTTTTATTCCCATAAAATAAATTAGAAAAGCAGTAATAAACAATACTGTGTGTAATATAATAGACAAAGGAGAACCAATCCATTGCATAGCACGGATAGCAATATTTTCCATTTTATCTTTCAATTTGAACATCTTATTACTTTTTTGAATTTTTATATTTTTCTTTTAAATAGTGAAGCGCTGTTAAGTCATCGTCATAAGATACTTCCAATTCTTTAATTACTATGCCGATGTTCAAATAACCATTTTGAAATAACCAATCCATACATTCAAACGCGCCTTCATTTTCAAGAATTTCCCAATCTTTAAGTTCTTGTTCTGTTGGATATTTCCATTTTTTATCTTTCACTTCGAACATCTTATTATTTCAATTTTTTCCAGACATATCTTAATCCTTTGACAAATGCTTCATTTGGCGTTAAATTTTTTGGAAAATATGCGACATATACTTGCCGATAATCACCCATTAATCCACCTCCCTCATATTCCCATTTAACAACACAAGGATATTCTTTTGGATATTCCTTTATGTATTTTTTATCATAAGGATAAAAATTTTCAAATTCCTCGTTATTATTTACTATCATCGTTTATGTTTTTTAATTCGTTGTCATTTTCCTGTTTTAAAAATCCTCTTCGTTTCTTGTTGATGAATTTTTTTACATCCTTTATCCCCCTTTTTTTCTTTCGAGCGGTTTGTTTTATTTTTCCTCCTTCTATAACAATTTTACCATCAACAAGTAAAGGTTTTTCTCGATATAACTCAGCCTCTTCTTTTAGTATTCCCTGCTTTACTGGGTATGAGCGTTGCTATGACTACCTATATGTTGTTTTTTTTTGGTTCCCATTATATTTTATATTTTTTGTAATTCATTATTTTCAATAGATTTTCTAATAAATCTCATAAAATAAACAGCCTTATCTTTCGATAACATACAACCGCTTCCGACATCATTCAATGGAACAGGAAAACGATATTTATTTTCACCATCTGTGCAAATGTAATAAAAAGTTTGATCTCTATAAAAATCGAACTCCACAATTTGATCTTTTATGAGTTTTTTCAGTTCAACCATTATTAACAATTTTTTTTATTTTAGCAAAAATATATAAAATTTTATTATAAAAAAAGTAATTTTTATATTATTTTTTCAAATTAATATTCGCCAATTCTTTCAAAGATTTTAATTTTTCTTTAAAGTTCTGTAAAATTTTTATATGAACATCAAAATTGTTTCCTTTATAGGATGTCTCTGTCAGGTATAATAAATAAGGCGTCAATTCATCACCACTTCTTTCCCAGACAGACTTCAGAAATGAAATTATATTATTGATTTCATGATCATTTAATTGTGTTAAATCGATGAATTTTAAATTGGATATGATCTCTGATAATCTTGCCCTATTAAAATTAGATACTTCATCCTTAACTTCTTCCCATTTTTCTATGATATCTTTTATACTTATATTTGACACATCCTGACAATATCTTACAAACTCTGATACACTACGACCGATAAAAGATTCACCTACTTCAAGTAATACAGGTATGAGTTCATCTTTTATATTTGGCGACATACCATATCTAAAAGATAAAAATTTTGATAGATTTGTCCAACTTCTAGGCGAAGCCCAACGCATTTCTTTTTTTGACGGCAATTTTATAAATTCTCTTGGTTTTGCTCTAAGATAATCTATAATTATTTGTAGCACTCTTTCTTCAGCATATTCTTTTATCCATTCATCTAAAGATAGATTATGATCATAAATAACCAAACGATTTGATAAAGCGAGATCCATCTCATCTACTTCGGTTCCATCTATTTCACCATAATTTCCAGACGCCATAATCAAAACATTGTCATTAAAATGAGTATCTCCAATTTGCCTTTCATTCAACATTTGTAAAGCAGCGTTTCTAACATGAGAATTTGCTCTGTTAAGCTCTTCAATATGAATAATGGTCGGCTCGGTATTGGCGTCGAGAGCCCATTGTGGAACAGCAAAGCTCAAACTATCTGCATCATTTTGTTCTTTAATATTTATTAGTATGTTATTTTTTATTTTTTCATAAATTTCTTCAGTTATAACACCCACTTTCCTCAGTTTATAAATTTTCTCAAGTTCTATATAACTATTCTTTAGAACTGGATATAAACCTATATCTGTTTCATCCATTTGACTTAATCTCTTGTCTACATACTTCATTTCCAATTTATTGGCAATGGACAACCCTATAGCAGATTTCGCGGTGCCTGGATATCCCTGCAAATATAAAGAGTTTCCAGATTTCATTATATCATAATAAAGTCTTTCTCTTTTTGACAATCTATTTAATTTATCTTCATTTATCATTGTGGTACTGTTTCACCTTCTGTTATCCAACTCTTTATGCCGTTTGCTTGAAAAACTTCATTTAATAAATAAAAAGCTTTTTTAACTTGTTCTTTTGGAATATGAATAGATACATAAGTCCCATCGCCATTTTGATAAGAAAAGACGAGATCTCTGTGACCGGTAAAAGATAATTGTGGAATTACTTCTTTTTTATACATATTAATTATTTATTTTTTTACTTAGATCTATAATGGCTTCTTCTAGAGTTTTACCCTTTCCTTCTAAATCTGTCACGTTACTTGGGGGGTCTATTGGAACATATTTACAAGAATAAATATCATCAAAATCTAATTCTATTTTCAATTCATAAACTGCTTCTTCTAATGTTTTATTTTTCGGTATATATCTAGATAGATTATATTTTCTTAAAAGTTTTTTAACGTTTCCCATAAAATTTTCTATTTTTTAAAATCCACTCGTAATGCTCCATATTATCAGTATGAGACGCTTTGCTTCCAGATTCTATTTTTTTATATGTTTTAATATTGATAACTATTTTTCTATATTCTAGAACATCAATATATTTTTCTAACCATACAACATCATTTTCATTTAATCGAATTGGAAAAAAAGCAAATCTTATTTTCTCAATAACATCACCAACATCTGTTTGCATCACAGGATCTGGTTTTTCTTTTTCTTTGTTTCTATTTCTAAATTTCCATCTCATATTTTATATTCATAAATTAATGAATGTCCAACCATCTTGATCCAGAATATCATTAAACAATTTGTTTCTCTTTATATTTTTAATCTCATCCCCAACAGCTTTTTTACCAAATAACCAATATTCTTTACCATCTTTTCCTATAAAAGCCGCCCCATCATCTCTATGTGGCTCACCATTATTAAACCAAAATTTTTCACCAGATAAATATTCAATAGCTGGTCCGTCTTCTCTATTCAAATATCCATTATCATTTAAATAAAATTTATCTCCTTCTATATCAATAGTTTTCATTTTCAAATGCATTGATCAACCAATCTACTAGAGATGGTATTTTTTCTTTTTTATCATTTTTTACATGAGCTTGTGCATATTGATTCATCCAAGTATAACTACGACTATCCAAATATCCAATTTTCTCGGATATCTCAGCGTATCCAGATTTTCCAGTTATACCAATCGGCCCGGTATATCCAGCTGTTCCAGACATACCACTTGGCCCGGCATATCCAGCTGTTCCAGACATACCACTTGGTCCAGTTACACCACTCAATATCGCATATCCTTCAACAACAGGAAATGTCATACTATATAATGAATAACAATTACTAAAACATTTAGACGAATTTTGAACATCAGGAACAATAAAAATTTTATTGTCCAATTCTATTTGTTTCGTTTTCGTATTTTTTGTTATCATTTATTTAATCTATTAAAATCGTTTTGACTCTATCTCCTAACACGTGACTTATTTTACCTATAGTTATAATGAGAGATCGTTTTTTTAGAGAAGAAAAATTTAAATTATTTTCATGAAAACCATCTGTCAATAATAATGTGTTCAAATTATTTAGTTTCTTGTTTTCAGATATATAATTTATTGCCTTCTGTAAACGAGTTCCTCCCAGTCCTTTTATAGTAATATTCTGTAATTGTTTTTTATTTTTAATCACTATAAAATCTTTTATTTCAGTGTCTATTTGTATTAAATTTAAAGTTATATCATTTTGAAAGACATAAGAAAGAACTTTCTCAAAATAAGTATTCATGCTTGCTGACGTGTCCAATATAACATTTAATGAATAAGATTCTTTTCTATTTCCTTTAACTCCTGGAATTGATCTTCTATTGCGTTTTGTTATGGATCTTTCTTTATGTGAGCCAAACAATTCGTTAGCTGCCATTTTTATTTCTTTTATATAATCTTTTTTTTGTTTTGTTAGCCTATCGAGAACCTTCTTGATATCAGCCGTCTCCATTCCACGATTTCTTAATATTTCCTTCACATTTTCTATAACATTTTTTTTATATTCATCTGGCACTTTTGAAGGAAGATGCTTGTCAAATCCAACCAAATTATCTTTTAGAAGATCTTCGATTATTTTTCTCATATAATCACTCACAGGGCATTTATCAATTTTATTATCTTCTAACCATTTTTTATATTTATTAATATTATCAACAAACCATTCATAAAGCACTTCAAATATCAATTCTCCTTTATATTCTGGCGGTTTCATATAAACACTAATGTTGCCGTCTTTATCTTTTGGGATATCAGCAAATATAATTTTTCTACCCTTATATTCTGGCTTTCTTTTTACTGATTCTATTATATCATATAAAATAATATAATTTATTATCATATCCTGAACTATATTACTTATATTTTCATCATAACCGCCCAGGCGAATTCTAGATTGATGATCCCATAATAAGTGCAAAACCTCGTGAACGACGGCAAAATTGACTTCTTGTTGTGTTAAACTTTCAATAAAATATTCACTATAATAAAGATTCATGCCATTACTATCAACATTAACACCGATTGTTCCCACACTTTCATCCTCTTTAATATTAATAAATTGACAAAACTCGCCATAATATTCCATTCTTATTATGGCGTCCGTCAACATTTGATTTATGGCATTGACAATTTTCTGGTTCATCTGATTTTCTTTTTTGTTTTCTTCGTTGTTTTACCATTTGATTTATCAGTAATATTATCCACTACACCTGGCGTATGAATTGATATTGGATTTGGGACGTGTTTTGAAATCCTATCGTTGGCATAATCCACATATTCTTGACACATATCAATGCCCAACCAGTTCCTATTCAGGTCGATACAACCTATCATGCTTGTTCCAGTTCCAGAAAAATTATCTAAAACCAACGATCCTGGAAAACTATACAGATCTATAAAATATTTAGCAAAATCAGTTGAATATGTTGCTTTATGTATATCTGTTGCTCCATCATTATTTTTAGCCTCTATAAAATTATAATATGTTCTAAAATATTTTTGACCAGTTTTGGATATGGATGTCACTATTTTGTTACAATCAAAATCTTCGATGTGATCTTTTTTAACAAAGATGTAAACAAATTCACATATTCTGGTTAAACGATTCGGGTGCCCTGATAACGGCACAGCACTTTTTTTCTTCCAAGCCAACGTATCAGCTATCATGAAATTAGTTTCGGCCATTATTTTCGATATACTTTTATATATTAGACTGGGGAAAAATGTGTTATATGACATGTTGTATGCTACGACTCCGGTGTCTTTCAATATTCTTTCATATTGTTTAAAAACTTTTAGTGTCCATTCAACATACTCATCCTCAGATAGATCATCTTCATAATTTCCGCCAGGATATTTATGATTATCCTTTCTAACAGAAGAATTATAAGGTGGGCTCGTGATAACTAGTTGTATAGCTTTATCATCTATTTCTTTCATCAATTCAATAGTATCTCCGCAATAGTTCTTATTAATTTCTAACATCAAATAATTTTTTTTTATTTTATAGTTGGAAAATGAAAACAAGTTTTAAACAAAATAAAACCAAAAAGATATATTTAGAAAAATCTTAATTTTAAAATGTTAGAAAATAACAACATATCTGTAGAAATAGGAAATGATAATAAAATATTATTATCTTCAAAAATAAGATTGGAGAACATAATTTTTTGTATATTCATTAATGATTCTTTAATATATGGTGAAAGCGATAAAACCATAGAACCAGGAAATGTATATTGGTTTTTACCACAAGACGATTCATATTTAAAAAATTCATTTATTGTTAAAATATATGACAATGATAAAAATTTATTATTTGATAAAAATATAAATCGTGGCGGTTATTTACCATTTAAATTAGATTTTATTAAAGAAGAATATAATATAGAAGATATAAAGGGAGTTATTGTCGTTGGCGCTCATTTTGGAGATGAAAATGTTGAGCTTCAAGGCATTAAAAATAAATTGTTCTTTGAGCCTTTACCTCACATATTTGAAACATTGAAATCAAATGTTACGGACGCTATATTGGTTAATAAGGCGGTTGGCAATAAAAATGGGAAAGTTATAATGAATGTTGAAAAAGTGAACAGAGGACAATCTAGTTCTATATTGAAACCAATTAAACATTTACAACAATATCCTTGGATAACATTTGATGAAAAAATGGAAGTTGATATGATAAGGCTAGACAACTATCCAACACAAAATCTTTATAATTTGATGATCATTGATGTTCAGGGATATGAGTTAGAAGTTCTGAAAGGAGCCAAAAATACATTAAACGAAATAGATTATATTATAACAGAAGTAAACAGAGATGAGGTTTACGAAAACTGCGCCAAAATAGAAGACTTGGATTCATTTTTATCACAATATAATTTTATAAGAGTGGAAACTAACTGGGGTGGAGATACCTGGGGGGACGCTTTATACATAAAAGAAAAAAGAAGAATATCATTGGCTGTAACTACTTATAACAGAGTAGATTTCACAATAAGAACATTTGAAAAAATATATGATGATTTCAGGATATCAGAAATTATTATAAATGACGACTGTTCGGATATGGACAATTTCGAACTTTTGAGAGATAGAATTGAAAAATTGGATTATAACAATAAAATAAGATTATTTAGAAACGATGAAAACATTGGAACAGGAGAAAATAAAATGAAAGCAATTTCTCTATGTAAAAATGATTGGGTAATAATTTTAGACTCTGATAATCAAATAGATAAAAATTATACTGATCGTTTATATGAAAATTATTATTGGGAAGATAGTATAATATATTGCCCAGATAAAGCTGGACAATTTGATTATAGAATATTTGATAATGTTGTTGTTGATAAATATAATGTCAAAGAATTAATAGAAAATAAAGTTTTTGAATGTTTATTAAATACTTGTAATTATTTTGTTAATAAAAACGAATATTTAAAAGTATATAAACCATATGATGATAATGTTAAAAGTTTAGATGGTATCTTCTTTAATTATTTGTGGCTAAAAAATGATAAAAGATTTGAAGTTATAAAGAATTTAGAATACGAACACACCATACATCCTGGAAATAGATGGACAGAAGATAAGGAGCATAATGAAAAAATTCTCCCTCAAATAATTCATAGGATAAAAAATATTAATAATAAAGTTCATTTTGATATAGGTGCCAATATAGGTAATTATAGTAAATCTTTATTATTATCTGATAAAACCATTGATAAAATCATTTGCGTTGAAGCCAATCCTAATATAATACCATCTTTTCAAAACAATCTAAATGAATTTAAAGATAAAATAGAAATAATAAATAAAGCCACATCATTCGATAATAATAAAGAAATTGATTTTTATATATGTAAAAAATTTGATGTGTTGTCAACATGCGACACATATTGGATCGAATATTCTAGATTTAATATAAACAATAGAGCCGACGGGGTTTCGCTGGATGATTGGGAGCCAATAAAAATAAAAACAACTACTATTGATGATTTGGTAGAAGAATATGGAATACCGGAAAAAATAAAAATAGATGTTGAAGGGTATGAATTTAATGTTCTTAAAGGAATGAAAAAATTTTATGGGTGTGAAATATGCTTTGAATGGGCTGAAGAAAAATATCTAGACATTATCGGCTCGATAAATTACTTATATCGTTTAGGATATAAAGAATTCGCAATTCAATTTGAAGACAGTTATGATTATAAACCGCCAACTTATGATGGTTATTTCGAAACAGTTAAAAAAATAAATGATTGCTGCGTCTATGATAGATATCAAAATTGGGGAATGATACATGTAAAATAATGAAAAGTTATGTCCGAAGATACTATAAAAAGAGATAATGATTATGCACTTGGCGGATGGAGGAACAGTTATAAATATTTATCGTCCATTATAAATGATAGAAATTATAAAACGGGAGTCGAGATAGGAGTCGCCTTTGGTGATCATTGTGGATATATTTTAAATAATACAAAAATAGATAAACTATATGGAATAGATCCATATTTTTTATATGATGATTATAAGAATGATTGGAATAGACAACATTTTTCTATTGATGTTAACGGCAAGGATCAAGATTATTTTGACGAACTTTATAGTTATGTTTTAAACAAGCTATCGATATATGGCGATAGATATACTCATATAAGAGATGTTTCGGAGAAATCCTTTAAAAACTTTTTGGATAATAATATTGATTTTGTTTATATCGATGGGAATCATAGTAGAGAGTATATAAGAAAAGACTTAAATAATTGGTGGAATGTTATAAAAATTGGCGGCATCATAAGTGGACACGATTATAATCATTCAGGTCTTCCCGAGGTAACAGAAGAAGTCGATTTATTTGCTAAAAATATAAATAAAAAAGTTATATATGATGGCGACCATGTTTGGCACATTGAAAAATAAAAAGAATAAATGATATATTATAAAAATCTTGGCGAAGAAGGACATGGAATGCTTGCAAATCAATTATTTGAAATAGCCACTACAATATCTCTAGCTATCGATAACAATGATATTGCCCTTTTCCCTCCTTGGAAATATAACAAATATTTAAAAAATGGAGGAATATTAACAAATGACAAAAGATTTTTTAATATCACAGTCGAACATTCTCAACCACAATTTGAATATAAAAAAATACCATATACTGAAGGTATGAATTTGAATGATTATTTTCAATCAGAAAAATATTTTTCAAATAATAAGGACAAAATAAGAAAAATTTTCACTTTAAAAGAAGAATATGAAAATGACCTGAAACAAAGATGGAAAGAACAGTTAATGAATAGTGTTTCAATACATGTGAGAAGAGGTGATTATTTAGATAATCAATCATTCCACCCGTGTCCACCTTTATATTATTTCAAAAAATCTTTAAAATACATTGAATCGTTTTATAAAATAGAAAATATACTTGTCTTTTCAGATGATATTTTGTGGTGCAAAGACAATTTTAAAGATGATAGATGTCATTTTGTAGAAGGCCAAAATGAAATAGAAGATTTGTTTTTAATGAGTTATTGTGATCATAATATAGTAACGAACTCGAGTTTTTCATGGTGGGGAAGTTGGTTAAATAAAAATGAAAATAAAATTGTTTGCTTCCCTAGTCAATGGTTCGGGGATGGTTGGAATATGAATTGGAACGACATATATTATGATGGAATAAAAATAATCGACTATAATGATAAATCCCAAAAAATATGTGTTTTTTCCGTTTGTTATAACGAAGAAGAAATGATGCCTTTTTATTTGGATTATTATATAAACTTCTTAAAGGTCGATAAAATTGTAATATATGATGGTGGTAGCACAGATAAGACACACGAAATAATAAAAAAATATCCACAAGTGGATTTGATCATTGAAAAACAAGAAGGGCAAAATGATGTTTATCTTAGGCAAACAAAAAATAATTGCTGGAAAAAATATAAAAACGAATATGACTGGGTTATAGTTTGTGATATAGATGAATTTTTATATCATCCAAATATACATAATTTATTATATGAATATAAAAACAATAACATAAACATACCGAGAACAAAAGGTTATGAAATGATATCATTGGATTTTCCAACATTTTCTCCAGGAAAATATCTTCCAGATATTGTTAATCGCGGATTTTCTGATAATGTGTGGATGGGCAAAAAAATAATTTTTGATCCACAAATAAATGAGATTAATTATGATTTTGGTGGACATGATTGCTCTCCAACAGGTTATATTAAATATAGTGATGATTATGAATTATTTATGTTACATTATAAATGGATGTCACACAATTATTTGACAAGTCGATGCAAATTTCTTGATAGTAGAAGAAGTCAGTGGAATATAGAGCACAAGGCTGGGGATCATTGGATACCTTTTAGTAAAACCACAAAAGAAGAATATGAAGAAAAATATAAAAATTCTATTCAAGTTTTGAAAATGAAACATTTTTATGAAACAATTGATGGGTGGTTTGATTTTAAAGAATTTTATTCTTCAATAGTGAATAAATTTTCTAGCGGTTCGCATTTTATTGAAATTGGCGCATGGCTCGGCAAATCATCATCTTATATGACAGTTGAAATTATAAATTCTGGTAAAGATATACAATTTGATATAATAGATACTTGGGAAGGATCAAAGGATTTTATAGATGAAGATGCTTATAAAATAGATGGAGATCCATATGAAATCTTTTTAAAAAATTTATCAATTGTTAAAAGATACATTAATCCAATAAAAGAAAATTCAAATATGGCATATAAAAAATATGAAGATGAGACATTGGATTTTGTTTTTATAGACGCTGGACATGATTACAACTCTGTTATAAATGATATAAAAAATTGGTTTCCAAAGGTTAAAAAAACTGGTATAATAGCTGGACACGATTATTATGTTTATCCAGATGTAAAAAAGGCTGTGGATGAATTTTTTGGTTTCGAAAATATAAAGCTAGATAATTCATTATCAGAATCTTGTGGAACATGGTATGTAGATCTAAATAATTTCACAAAATATTCATTGGAAATAGATGATTCTATAAACGAGCAGAATTTAGAGATTCTAAAAATAAAACAACTTTTACAATTAGAAAATTTTATGGCCCGAGATAATGAATTGCCTTATGTTAATGGTGAAAAAATAATTCATATCAAAAACACTGAAAATGATGATGGCAAAACAAAAAGACTTATTCCTTATTTGATAAACAAAGGATATCAACTAGACAAAAAAAGCGATAGAGATATTATTTTAAAAATAAATAAAGAAGATGACAATGATGATAATCCATTTTTCAGCATATTGACTTCGACATATAACCGTCACGACCTATTAAAAAGAGCAATAGAATCTGTGTTAAATCAAACGTATAAAAATTTTGAAATGGTTGTGTGTTCTGATGGACCAGATGAAGTAGTTAAAAATATAATAAAAGAATATGACACAAACAAATTGATATATCAATATACTGAAACTACAAATGATTATGGCTCAACACAAAGAAATTTTTTAAAGAGATATAGCGCTGGAAAGTATATTATTTTTCTAGATGATGATAATTATTTATATCCAGACTGCTTGGAAATAATTCACAATAATATTGATGATGGTGTCGGAATGATAATCTTTAAAATTGATTATGATGGATTAGATAAACCGATGCCAGATGAAGATAAAATAATACTTGGTAAAATAGACACATTAAATATTGCTGTGAATAAATATTACACAAAGAATGCTATTTGGTATGATTATGTTGGACATGATTATGAGTTTATTAAAATATGTGAAAATAATATTCTCAAACATGATAAAAATATAAAATTTATACCCAATGTCTTAGGGAGACACACAGAATAAACTAATTATTCTGTAATTTCTAATTGAGCAAATTGATTTTCTGGATGAAATCCAATACTCATTAATTCATATTTATTTTCATTGTAAACCAAACACAAACCTGGTTGTCCTATTTGATTTTTTCTATATAAATATATTTTATTTCCAACATCAGCTGTTATAAAGTTAAATAATTTTGAATCTTCATTTTTTGTAATTTGTGGAGTCTCCCAATTTTCTTCTCCCCAAGGGTCTTCTTCCATATGTTCTAGATATACCTTTTTCTCTTTTTCCGCATCTTCTAATTTATCGAGCTCTGATAATTTAAAGGTGTTATAAAATCTTTCAGATATAATTATATATTGACCTGGACCAATTCTACCATTAATAGCTATTTTATTCGATGCTAAAAGAAGTTTGGAAATGAGTGATCTTCGAGCTTGAGAAAATTCTTTATCCTTCAAATCTATATTGATTATTTCATTTTCGCTAAATAATTTATCTATTTCATTCAAAAAATCTTTTTTAATTGAATCAACATCTAGTTCTTTTGCTAATTCCGCGTGTTTTGTTTGAAGTTCTACTCCCATTGTTTGAAGATTTTCATTTGAGTTTTCTGCGTTTGGCATTACATGGTAATCCAGAAATGCAATAGAAAAGTTTTCATGTTCCGTAGATCTAGTTGCCAACATGGACGATAAACTGTCCACATCATTGATATCTTCGTATTTTATCATATTTTATATTTTTTTATAAATTGTTGTAAATCAATAAATTAACTACATTTCGAGCTAAACGAGCAATCCTTGCATATATCACACCCGGCTTCGTGAACATAATTCGTGCTGCCGCAATTTGGGCACCTATCACTGGATGCCTCGGCTTTTAAATATTTTTTCAACATTCTTTTAACCCCAGCCTTCCAAGTAACAATATTATCTTCTGTAAATTTCAAACTATCAATTAGATCGACAACATTTTTAATTGGCATACGATGACGTAACACTCCACTTATCATTTTGCCGTAGTTCCATAACTCTCTATCAAAAGCTCTATTCAATCCAGTCATTATAACAGGATATCCATCTTTGTCTTTATATATGAAATCATATCTAGATATTCCATCTATTTTGCTCTTCAATATATCGCCATTTTCTACATAATTTGGGACAGGGAAAGAATCTTGTAATCCTGTAAATATCTCATATGGTCTAGGATCATCATCGCTGGTTTTCAATAATCCAACAAAACCTATCCATTTATCTCCTTTGTTTGTGAATCTAACAACATCACAATGAAGATTTTTTGGGCGTTTTGGCGCATTATCATTATATGGATTTTCGATTTTCTTATCCTCTTTTTTGTCTTTTAGAACTGTCGCCATTGTGCCAGCCCTGTATGTTGTACAACCTTTTATTGTCTTACTATGATAGAGATCTTTATATACTCTTTTAAAATCTTCATATGGATAATCATTTGTTATGTTTATAGTTTTCGACATGGCCGAGTCTATGTATTTGGATATAACTTTCATTGTGTTTATATGGTCTTCTATTTTCAAATTGCCTATATTGACAGCATAATCAGATTTTGGATCCCATTCTTCCAATTCTTCTAAAAACTTCACTCCATAATCCACAACTTCATTTTCTTTAAGTAATCCGCGACCTTTGTCTATTTTATAAATTACCCCATTAAAAATTTTTCTCATTAAATTATCATCTCCTTCTTTTATCCATTCCCAATTTTGAGAATTTTCTTCACATGTTCTGTTCTCAAAATCTATATTTTTTGGTAAAATTAATCCATCTGGTGGATATGGTTGTATAACAGTCCTAATATACTCGAACATGAAAATTGGTTCTAGCCCGCCGCTCACATTATTTGACAAAATAGAACTATTTCCTGTTGGCTGAACTGATAACAAATGTGAATTTCTTATACCATTTTTTTTGATAATATCTTGTGTCTCAACAGACAGACCTTTTATAAAATTTCCATTTAAATATTTTTTCTCATCATATAATAAAAAACTTCCTTTTTCTTTAGCCAAAAAAGCTGACGATTGATATGCCGTGTTAGATATGAAATTCATCAATTCATCTGTTATTTTTAAAGAATCTTCGCTGCCATATCTTTTTTTCATCATCATAAGAGCTGATCCATATCCCATTATACCCAACCCTATTCTTCTTTTTTGAATGAGATTCTGTTTTTGTTCTTCTAGTGGAACATAAGTTATATCATTCACATTGTCCATGAATCTAACAGCTATTGGTATGACATCTTTCAATTTATTATAATCCCAATTTGTTCTTTCTTTATTTATGAATTGTGTTAAGTTCAAAGAACCCAAAAGACACACTCCACCTATTGGCAGGAACTGTTCACCACATGGATTCGAACTACTGATATATTCAACATAATATAAATTATTTAAATAATTCACTATATCTATGAAAATAACGCCTGGCTCATTTCTGTTGTATGTTGAATTCATTATAAGATCCCACAATTCATTAGCATTATCATATGATTTATAGACTTTCGTTTTACCGCCAATCGATATCCACCTTTTTATATTTCCATCCCATTCTTTTTCATAGAAATTTTTGTCAAATTCAAAATCTGGAAATATCATATCCCATTTTTCATTTTTCTCTACAGCTTCCATAAATTCATTTGTTATCAGAACGCTCATATTAAATTTATCTAATCTACCGGGCGTTTGTTTGGCTGTAACAAATTCTTCTATGTCTGGATGCCAACAACTCATTGTTACCATCTGAGCTCCTTTTCTTATTTTTTCTTTTGATTTTTTTGTATCTACTTTTTTCCCACTTCCAGCTGTTATAACTGAAGATTGGGTGTTCCACATGCTGAGCATTTCTACTGCACCTGGACTTTCGTTTGCTATTCCTTCTATATAACCGCCGCGTGGCCTCATTACGTCAGCGCAAAAACCATATCCTCCCTCTGATTTCAAAATCATAGCTTGCCTTCTTAGAGCATTCATTATTCCCTCCATTGAATCTTTATCTTCACCAGCGAAACCATCGACAAAACAATTGATTAATGTCGTTCCCTTTAACTTCGTTCCAGCATTAGATAATATCCTACCCCCTGGTACAAATTTGAAATCTTTTAATATATCCATGAATTTTTCTTTCCAGTATTCCTTGTTTTCCTCCACAGAAGAAATATTTTCAGCTACCCTAAGTTGTGTTTCTTCTAGTTCTTTTTCTTCTCCAAATCTATAAGTAGTTCTATATACTTCATAACTAAGTTCATTATTAAATTGTCCCATTTATTGTCGTTATTTTTTATCAATTTATAATGATAATCTTACAAATTGTTTAAAATTATTTGATTTTTTAAATTCTATTTAAATTGTTTTCATTCATTATTTCTTTTAATCTATCAATGATATTATCCATATAAGATATTCTATACAAACTTATTTTATTTTTTAAGCAATATTCATTTTTAATTTTATCATGATATTGAATAATAGATAAACTATTTTTTCCTCCCCATTTTTCTATTTCTTTAAAATGATGTTCGCCATCGTATTCTATACACACGTTTAATTCTGGTAAGAAAAAATCAAAAGGCAAATTTTTTTTATCAACGCAATCTATAAATTTTTTTTGTCTAACAACTTTAATATTATTTGATAATAAAAAATCATTAATTTTTTTTTCTTGATTACTATCATTACAAAATGGGCACCCATGTCCATCCAAATGATTATTTAAAGTTTGATAAAATTCTCCATGTTTTTTACACATAATCTTTATTTTATTTGATGTTTTTGGCATATCATGTTCATAAAAATATTTATTTTCGTGTAATCTGTTGAGTTTGTTCAATATTTCATCATAACTTTTTTTACTATTTGGAGAACATCTTGGACATCCTTTTTTCTTCATGTGATTTGATGGGGTTTGTTCAAAGACCCCATGTTTTTTACATATAATAGATATTTTTTTATTCATTCCATTATATTGCGATTTACTATAGTCGTAAATATCTCCATGAATTTTTTTAAATTTTATTAAAATTTCATTAAAATTTTTTCTTTCTTTATCGAATGAACATTTTCTACATTCATGTTTTAGATGATTAGCTGGAGTTTGTTTAAACTCCCCATGAATAGGACATATTATTATTATTTTTGTATTCATGTTTTTGTAATCAATTTTTGAATAATCATATTTGTTTTGATACAAATCATTGCATTTCTTTATGAAAGAGTTCACATCTGTTTTTTTATTCCCAGCGCAAATAGGGCATCCGCATTTAAAATAGATATGATTTACTGGTTTTTGTTTAAAAACACCATGTATTTTACAAATTATTTTTACTTCAAATTTATTATTGATATAATTGACTTCACTATAATCATATTTATCTCCATGTATATCAACAGCTTTTTTTATAAAAGTTTCATTTTTATTCATTTTACATAAAATTTATTAGATCCAGATTTTTCAAATATCCCTTTTCTCTTAGCTCCATTATTATTTCAGTAGCATATTTTTTATCCAAAAGTTTATACATATTAAAGGTGTTATCTGTGAAATAGTATGAAAGTTCGACAAATATATCACATTTTGAATATTGTTTATTTATGTTATTAATCAACATTCTATAATAAGAATTAAAAGCTTCTTTATTTGGCTTTCTACGATTAGCATTAAAATCCAAATCTGTATTGTTTTTTAAAAGATCGTATACTTCTTGGGATAATTTTCTTTTGTTTAGCATATCTTCGCCTCTTCGGCTCTCATCTTCGAATATACTTCCTTTTTCAATGGATAATGTGTCATATCCTCCATAATCATAATCAGCGTCAATATTATTACCAGCACTATCATAATATGTCTTCTGTATATACTGAATTTCATCGCCTTCTATTGGCGATTCATCTATTTTACCATTTAAAATAGTGTCTCTTTTTAATGAATGTTTCCCTTCTAATTTGTGATTGTTTGTTCCAAATTTAAAATATACATCTAGATCGCTTTCTGATTCATCTTGATTTATATTACTAACTATTTTTTCATCTGAATCGTCTATTTTATCACAAACATTCGCATCATCTCCTCCTTCATCTAATTCGTCTTCCAATAAGACATCACTAAATTCATCTTCATTAATAATATAAACATCTTCTTCTACTAATTTAACATATTCTTTTTCATTTTTCTCTAAGTTTTCTTCTTCATAATATTCTTCTCTAATTTCATTAATTCTTTTGTTTTCTAGCATTTTACAAGTTATTCATTTTTAGGATATGATATCCTTATAATGTCGATTTTTTATATATTCAAAATAATCAATTTGTTTTAAATATTTTTTTATATATAAATGTGAAAATATTTTTTTATATATAAAGACATGAAATATTTAAAATCTTATAAAAATGTTAATGAAAATAATTATTCAGATAGAGATCTATTTAATCTTGGAGGTTCTTTAAAAATAAACAATAATGATGTTAAAACAACTGCTCTATATTTAAATGCTCATTTGAGAAATTTGGGCAAATATCATATCGTGTTAATGCACTCTGGAAATGTTTTTCAAAAATTCAACAGCATTGTTGTATATGGCGTTTTAAAAAATGGAGAATATGATGGGAAAAAAATTGAAAATGATAGTCTAATAATAAGGGATCTAGAAAGCGGACATTCTTATATATTCAATGCTGAAAAGAATCTTGACTCTTATACTTTAAATGTTTTTAAAGCCAAGAAACTAGAAGACGACTTTGCTGAAACAAGTAGATTATTAGATGAAATGGATGATGCTATACCAGATACCAATGTAATAAAAATTATAAAAGCTGATAAAAAAATAAGAGATGATGATAAAATAAGAGAAATAACATATCTATATTTGAATAATTTAGGACTAAAAGATGTTGAAGGAATAAAATATGTTAAATCATTAACAAATCTTTGGTTATCAAATAACAGCCTCGGTGAACTCGGAGAGGTAAAAGATTTAACCAATTTAAAAACTCTTAACGTTGAGAAAAATTTTATAAGAAATCTTGATGGAATAGAAAACTTAAAGGAAATCATATCTTTATATGCTCATGATAATTTGTTAACCAGTATAAAGGGAGTGGAAAAACTAAAAAATCTAAATACATTAACTTTATATAATAACAACTTAAGAAATATAGATGAAATAAAAAAATTACCTAAATTAAATTTCATAAATGCAAAGAATAATAATTTTTCTAGTGAATATGAGGAAGAACTCATGAGATATTGTAAAGAAAAAGGCATTCGATATTATGGCGCCCCACTTTAATTAAAACTTTTTTTATTTTTTATTATAAATGTCATAGTTTTTATGACACTTTGTCATATTATTTATATGGCATAATTATTGACTAAAATAAAGAAAAAATAAAAAAAGAAAGGATAATTATGAAAGAAAATGATGTAGTGATTGGCATTGACTTGGGGAGTTATTACTCATCGGTTAGTGTTTATGAAATTGATTCAGCGAAAGTTATACAAAATAGTGAGGGTGGTCTGTCGACTCCATCTATTGTTGCTTTCACAAAAGATGGCATTAAAGTTGGTGAGCCAGCTAAACGACAAGCTGCTTTAAATCCGCAAAACACAATTTTTAATATTAAACGTTTGATCGGCCGTTCGTATGATCAGGTGAAACATTTGAAACGACCTTATAAAATTGTTGATAATAAAGGAAGAGCTGCTGTGGAAGTTGATGGTAGGGTATATTCCCCCGAGGAAATATCGGCTATGATACTTCAAAAAATGAAAAAAACAGCCGAAGATTATCTCGGTCACGAAGTTAAAAAGGCAGTTATTACTGTTCCAGCATACTTCAATTCTGATGAAAGAGCTTCTACAAAAACAGCAGGTGAAATTGCTGGTCTTGAAGTATTGAGAATTATTGCTGAGCCAACATCAGCCGTATTAAATGTTGATTCGAGTAAAAACAAGAAATATGCTGTGTATGATTTCGGAGGTAAAAGTTTTGCCCCCGCGCTTTAATGAGTGAAAAATAAAAATCCATTAAATTGCTGGAAAATCCTTAGAGTTTTTACACTACAACAATAAATAGTAATATTAAATGTGAATGTTTGAAAAGTTAAAAAATTGGATAATCAGCAGCCAAGCGTCCTCGAAAGTGGATGAAGGTTCAACGACTAGATAAATTAGCCTAAGTTTAATAAAAATAAGGCGAAATATCCAAGAAAAATGGAAATAATGTCAGACTTTTTTAATATATAAATGAAAAAAGTCAAAAATGGAAGAGTTCTTTGAAATATTGGCTAAAAGTATAATTGAAATAGAAAATATATATACCGGAGAGATATTCACTGGAAAATTTGATATTAATTATTATAAATCTAAATATTCCTCATATAAGGGAAACACGATTAGGTTGTTTTTGAATGGTGATGTATTGAACAGCAATGATTATAAAATTAAATATAGATGTTCTTGTGGAGAAATAAACTCGATATTATTAGTGAGGTTTTTAAGAAAGAAGAGATTAGTATGTAGTTATTGTAGAGAATATGATGTTGATAAAATAAAAAAACATTCAGAATATATGATAAAAACATACATAGAAAACGGAAAAGTGGTTCCGAGAGATAAAAAAGTGGAATTATCATCCAACAAAAAATTAATAACTTTATCTAATATGAGTTTTGATAATGAAGATGAAAATTTCAAAAAAGAATATTATAATACACATTGCACAAATAAAGAATTTTATGATAACAAAAATAAAATCTTAAATGTTGGAAATGTTGGTAATATTGATGATTTCATTTTCATAGATCATTTATTGAATAAAAAACACCAAAAATACTCACAATATATTTATAATGAAAAAATTGATGCGTTGGTGCCGTTCAATAATGTAACATTTATTTGTGATTCTTGTGGAAAACCTTTCAAAACATCAAGAATGCCAAAACATAGATTATCTAGAAACAAAATTTTATGTAAAGATTGTCTTCTCTGTAATGATGTTTTTAAGATAAGAAGCGCGATTAATATTAAAGGTGAAAAAATTGTATACCAATCGACTCCAGAATTAGATCTTATTAATTTTTGTAATAAAAATAAAATATTAATAATAAATGGGCCGAAAATAAATTTTTTCTTTATGGGAAAAATTAAAACATATAGGGTCGATTTCGAAATTCCAAAATTGAATTGGTTGGTTGAAATTAAAGATGATCATATTTGGCATAAAAATCAAATTAAAAGTGGGTTATGGTCGGAAAAAGAAAAAAATATTAAAGATTTTTGTAAAAAGAATAATTTAAAATTTCATTTAGTTTTTAGCGAATATTTGAAAGAGTTTGAGACATTATTAAGATATAGTCTGGGCTTATAGGAAACTATAAGAAATTGAGATAAAGAGCTCAATGATAACAACAAACGCAAACTTTAGATGTTTCAATAGTCGATGTTGGTGATGGTGTCTTTGAAATATTATCAACAGATGGAGATTTAGATCTTGGTGGCTCAGTAATAGATGAATTATTGGTTAATTATGTAGCTGAAGAATTCAAAAAAGAAGTTGGATTTGATGTAAGAAAAGATCCAATGGCATTACAAAGATTATTTGAAGCTTGTGAAAAGGCAAAAATCGAGTTATCTAGTCAAACACAAGCTGAAATAAATCTCCCTTATATCACAGCTATTGATAATGCTCCAAAACATTTGGTTCAAACAATATCACGGGCTAAATTCGAACAAATTGCTGGTCCAATTATTAATCAAACAATAGAAAAGGCCAAATCTTCAATGGCTAAATCAAAATTGAACTACGGTGAAATTGATGACATCATGTTGGTTGGTGGTAGCTCACGTATACCTATGGTTCAAGATAAATTGGAGAAACTTTTTGGAAAAAAACCAAATAAGAGTTTGAATCCTGATCTTTGTGTCGCTATGGGGGCATCCATTCAAGGACATATACTCACAGGCGGAAAAACAGATATACTTCTTTTGGATGTGTTAGGAATATCAGTCGGACTAGAAACACTCGGTAATGTTTTCACAAAAATGATTGATTCTGATACAACCATTCCAGTAACCAAAACACAAGTCTTCTCAACAGCCGCTGATAATCAACCAAGCGTATCTATTGTTGTTGGACAAGGTGAAAGAGCTATGATGAAAGACAATAAAGTTCTTGGACAATTTAATTTGGATAACATACCACCAGCTCCAAGAGGAATACCTCAAATAGATATATCATTCACAATAGATTCTAATGGTATATTGGTCGTAAAAGCTATAGATAAAGGCACAGGCAAAGAAAAATCTATTAGAATAGAAGGTTCAACATCATTGTCAAAAGATGAAATTGAAAAAATGAAAAATGAGGCAAAGATGAATGAGGCTGCTGATAAAAAGGAAAAAGAAAAAATAGATAAATTGAATCAAGCTGATGCTTTAATATTCCAAACTGAAAAACAAATTAAAGATTTCGGCGATAAGTTAAATGAAAGCGATAAATCCGAGCTGAATTCTGTTGTGGACAAATTAAAAGAATCCCATAAGAATCAAGACTTAACAAGTGTGGATAAATATACAAGTGAGCTGACAGAAACTTGGAATCGTATATCAACAAAATTATACGAGCAATCAAAAACTGAAACAGCAAAAGGGCAAGAATATGAAGGTCCGAAAGAGCAGCCAGATGTGGAAGATGTTCAATATGAAGAAGTTAAATAAAATGTTTAACTAAATAAATAAAATTGAAAAAAAAGCCAGATAAATTTTCTGGTTTTTTTTATTTATATATAGAAAGTGAATGAAGCATTTGAAACTATACGAGCAATTTGAATTAAAAGATGATCCTTGGGGAGAAGATACTCCAAGAGAATATACATTTGGGGAGTGGTTCAGAGATAAATATGGAGATGAAGATCCACTGGCCATAAAGAGAATTGATTGCACCAATAATTATCTCACCAGTCTTGAGGGAATAGAGAACCTGGTAAATCTTGAATGGTTAGATTGTTTTGATAATTCTCTCGTTAGTCTCGATGGAATAGAAAACTTGATAAATCTTAAAGAGTTACATTGCTTTAATAATTCTCTTGTTAGTCTCGATGGAATAGAAAACTTGATAAATCTTAAAGAGTTATGTTGTTATAATAATTATCTCACCAGTCTTGAGGGAATAGAGAACCTGGTAAATCTTGAATGGTTAGATTGTTTTGATAATTCTCTCGTTAGTCTCGATGGAATAGAAAACTTGATAAATCTTAAAGAGTTATTTTGCTTTAATAATTCTCTGACCAGTCTCGAGGGAATAGAGAACTTGATAAATCTTAAAGTGTTAGATTGTTTTGATAATTCTCTCGTTAGTCTCGATGGAATAGAAAACTTGATAAATCTTAAAGAGTTATTTTGCTTTAATAATTCTCTGACCAGTCTCGAGGGAATAGAGAACTTGATAAATCTT